>Ga0214921_10009836_pt1 | contig 11978 bp, 16 predicted proteins | sample LL1505_MetaG_FD_177992 | JGI IMG/M metagenome (GOLD analysis project Ga0214921, IMG submission 177992) | Freshwater microbial communities from Lake Lanier, Atlanta, Georgia, United States - LL-1505 | ecosystem: Environmental > Aquatic > Freshwater > Lake | place: USA: Georgia | collected... | reverse complement strand
GCATATGATATGTTAAATTCATTGAAAGTTTTTATTTCCGGCATTACCGCAATTGAGTATTTTGTTAATTTTTGGCCGGGATTTGTCCATAGAAACCCATTAGATGTTAAGGTTACATCATCACTTTGATGGTAAAAATAATTATTTTTTATTTTATGAGTTTTACAAAAATCAAGAGCCTCTATATTTTTACAGTGTATCCATAGATTTTTTTCATATAAAAATTCTATATCTATTTTATATTGTGGATTATCGTGGCCTAAGTATATTCCGTTATCAAACCACAAATCTACTTCAACATTAAATCCTAAATTTAATGCCTCCAGTATATAATCTATACTATTTTCCCTAATTGGGTTAGGTCCGTCTATATTTCCCCTATGTGATATTAGTATCATTATTAATCATTTGATTCTGTATAAAACTTATCATTTGTATTAGATGGTACTTTAATGGCTAAAATTTCACAGTCGGTTAAAAAGATTGTATCGGCCACTTCATATGGTGGTATAACAAAAATATCACCAGCTGTGATTTTCATATCCTGCATTATCATCTCACCCTTGGTTAATAAACTAATCTCTGTTCCAATTTTATGAAAATGTGGTTCAAATATTTCACCTTTCTTGAAAGACTTATATCCAACTTCAAATGACTCTGTTTTAAATACGGATGGATTGAAATTGCCAATGAACCACCCATTCTTAAATTCTTCTAATTTTTTAATAATCATTTATTTTATGCTTAATTTTTAAAAACTCATCTAGTTCCGATGGTGTACCCATGTTATAAACATCTTTAACTTTTTGTGTGTTAATTTTTAAACCATCTTTTATCATCAGATTATATAAAGGACATATATAGAACTCATTGCGTGTTCTGATATTATTATCAATCATATATTGAGCATATTTCAAAAAGTCACTAGATTTACTAAAACAATAAATACCCAATGATGAATCATTGCTTATAACCTCTTTTTCAGCTGTCTTTATGACAAAATCATCTTCTATCAAGGAATAGCTATAACTCGGATTATTCGAGTCAAAAGTTATAATACATCCATCATATTTAAATATTGATTCATTTATAGTAAAATGTGGCTCAAAATATACATCTAATGTTGTTATAACTAATGGATTATTACTTAATAGATGGTCTTTTGCTAATAAACAAGAAGATACAGTACCATCTGTTTCCTCTTCTGATATTACTAATTTGACATCATTTCCAAATTTTTTAATGATGAATTTATCAATATCAAAATCAATAATTTGGTCTCTACGAACTATAAATATAGTCTCAAATTTTTTATAGTCTATACAACTTAAACTCCATTCTATCATAGTTTTATGACCAACCTGGATAAGTTGTTTAGGCAATTTGTATCCATCATTTATAAATCTTTGGCCTTTCCCTGCTATTGGAACTAGTAATATTGGTTTCATCTATTTTTTAATAAAAAAGTTGTTTTTTTGTGAGCTTGTTCTATTGATGTATCGATGTTATTACTTTCTAAAAAGCAAGAAATAAAAGATGCTGCAAATGAGTCACCTGCTCCTAATATATTAATATTGCTCAATATTAAATCTTTTGGTATTTCATATTCATATATTTTTTCCCCATTACTATAAATACTACCGGCTGGGTCATGTGCTATTACCCATCCTTTTGTTTTTTTAGATATTTCTATTATGTTGTCGAATAAGTCTTCCTTCGATATAAAAAGAAAGTCCAAAAATGCAAGATGGTTAATACAATTCTTAGGATTTTCTTTTGTTATATCTGCGCTTATCATTCCACCTTTTATATAATTGATAAAAGATGTATCTTTTATCTGGTTTATATATGCTATATGGTGCCAGTCAGCTCTACTTACTTTTACAGTAGATAATTTTTTGTTTAATATAGCTTTCCCAACTCTTTCATTAGTATCTGTATTAACCACTATTATTGCTTCTCCAATGGAGCAGGGATTTATAGACACTGATAATTTTTTATCTATTCTTAATAAGCTTTCCCAAACATTGGCTATTCCACCTAATGTTTCCATATACTCATCATTACTAAATATTTTATCGACTATTAAATGACCGTATAAATTTATTTTTTTCATTTCATTTCTTGACTTGTCACTTCTCTTTTATCTAAAAGTTCTACTTCTTGTTCACTTGCTTCATTGAAAAAATCCATTTCTAATAATGTATCAAAAAGTTCAACTATTACACCCTCTCCTCCTTTGGATTTTAGTGTCATCCAAGAATTTTTTTTAACAATATTTGGTGAGTCAGATGGGCAAAATGTGTATTTTAATGTCTTAATAATTGATAGGTCAAAATAATCATCCCCTACAAAGGCGATATTTTCTGACTTTATATTATATTTCTCTTCAAATAGACTTACATATCTTGATTTATCTAAGCTTAAATCGGAATTTCTTGAGCAATAGAATTCTATGTTTCTTTTTTCAGCCATTGACCTATTAAAGTTATCGCCAGAAACCATTACAACATTTATACCAGATGCTATAAATCTTTTTATTGCTGTAAAATCCTTACATCTGAATCCTTTCGTTAGTACTTTATGACTTTCATCATAGACTTTTGTGCCATCTGTTAGAACACCATCTACATCTAAAATTATTAATTTTATTTCTCCTAAGTTTTTCATCTTGATAAATTTAAATAAACAGGTCTATTATTGAGTAAAATTTCTTCAAATTGAAGATTCATATCTTCCGCATCTTTTGGCCAATATTTTTTTATATTTTTGAACCCACTCATATGGTCCTTATCATCTGTTGCCCAATGTGACCAACCCAACCAATCATAATCTCTGTCCCTACCACTACCAACCAACTTAACTGGTATTGATTCGTAGTCAACATAGTTTCTTATAAACTCAAATGGTCTATATAAAACAAAGGGTGTCATTGAATAACAAACTGGAATTTTACCATCCATTGCTAATCCTATACCAACTGAAACCAATAATTGCTCAGCTGCTCCAACATTTATAAATCTATCCGGAAATTCATCACGAAAGTGATCGAAATGTCCATATCCTAAGTCACCAGTTACAAAATATACTCTTTCATCCTTTTTCATCAAGTCAAAAAGTAATGGTACAAATGCTTTTCTTACGCTCATATATTTTCTAATATTTTTACTCCAGTTTCATACTGGTCTTTTGTTAATTTCATGTAGTGTGCTGATAACCCAGTCAAAAAAGGAAATTGTTCTACTGATGTCTTATGCAATATTACTTCTGGTAAGAATGCCTTCAGCCTAATTTCTAGATAGTCAACATCAATCGGATCGTAACAAGCCCATCCATTTGCATTAACGTGAACTTCAATATTTCTAATATTATTAGTTTTTATAAACCTTAGAGCTTCCCAAACACTACCTTCCGCACACTCACCATCTGATAGTGTTACATATACCATCCTATTTGGGTTAGATAACGCTCTACCAACAGCTATAGGCAATCCTGATCCGAGGCTACCGGTTGAACAATATATATGATTTTCTTCCTCTCTATTAGGGTGACCACCGTGTCTTTTAGCTAAATCATCTGCATCTATATCATAGAATTTTTCCAATACTGAGTATAAAGCATATGCTGCGTGCCCATTTGATAGAATAAAAATATCATTTTCATTTTTTTTACTAAAAATATCATCTATTATATCTATACAGGTAAAACAACTACCGACGTGTTCTTCATTATGATCATATAGTAATTTAAGTAACCTTTTTTTGGGGATGAAATCTTTTTTAATATTGATTTTTTTCATATTTTGTCTTTTTTTTATATGTAAAAAAGAATTAGTTGTTTTCACTAAAACTTAATATTTTACTTTTTTATAAACCCATCATTTCTAAGTGATTTATATAGTGTTCTTCTCCTAATTCTAAATCCAACTTTAGAATACTATATGATAGATTTGGATATTTTTCTTTAAGAACATTTTCTAGATTATATGTGTTAAAAGGTAATGGTACTGTTAATATAAAAATTATTTCTTCTCCTGAGTTTAAGTATCTTCTAAAGTTATCTATTCTTTTATTATACCTTTGTTTAAATTTATCATAGTCATTATTTATATAATGCTCTTTTCCGCCCTCCCATCCTTGAGTTTTCCATAAATTAGCATGTCCTGGCGATTCATGGTTAAATATAAAATTATATTTAACATTTTTTATTAAAATATCACCAGTACAATATTTATTCTCATCTGATACTTTAATTAACTCTAAATCATAAAAGTATTTAAAGTCATCATTAATACAATTAACTATTCCATCGTAGTTAGTTATAGCCTCATCAAAAGGACAGGTATTATATCCTTCTGATTTTTTGGGTCTAATACACATTTCAACACCCTTGACAGCTGAGTGACAGTTCCATCCGATTGATATTCCTATTTTACCCATTTAAATTAATTTATTTTTATTGCCTACCAGCTAAATGTTTTCTTATGTTTGTATATCCATTATTCAATAAACATTGATGTTCATAAGTACCATCTATTGCGAAAATGGATATATTATTTTTACTGAACAATGATGGCCATCCTCTTTCCATGCCATTTGCCTCATTTTTACAGGTCGGTAGGAGTTTTATTTGGTCTACGATTCTCAATATGGTTTCTCTTTTTATAAAGAAAATTGATCCAAATATTAAACAGTTATATTCGGTTGTATTAATTGAATTAAATACCCAATCACTCTGAATAGTATTATCATATCCACAATTTTGTCCTTCTATCCAGCATCCTACATTTGAATTATTTAGTTTATTTTTAACATCTTCAAAAAAGTTAGTTTTTATCTCAAGTGAGTCGTGAAAGAAGAAATAATAATCTGATACATGATTTTTTACAGCCCAAACGATAGCACCAGAATCGTATCCAGAATATGGAGTTTTATCAATGATAATTTTAAATTTAAATTTTTCACTTTTTCTGAGTGAATCAATATAGTCCAACGATTCAATATCTGTTGTTCCAGTATCAATTACCAATACATCATCGGTATTGTTAATATTTTCTAAGGAGTTGAGAATATTTTCCAGGAAATATTTTCTTTTTGCTCCATCTTGACATTCTCTTTCCACACAGGTATTATTTGTACTAATAACTATCATATTACTTTTTTAATTTTATTTAATTCTTCAAATATTTTTATATCTCCTGTTCTATCACCAAATGTCTTACATCTAAAGTGGTAGTTATTTTCTATTTCAATGTGACTTATTTCATCACCATCTAAGTAAAATTTATCACCAACAATAGAATTTATATCCAATCTAGGACAATTAGTTGGTAGTATATTTAATCCTTTTAATATACCTGCAATTGAAACATCATCGATAAATGAATCATTATATAAATTTTTATTATCAATGACTTTTTTAACTATATCTCTACTTAAGAAAAATCCGCATCCACTCGCGAAACATCCTTCACCAAAATCTCTTATATTGTGCGTATAGAATTGTTCTAGTTTACCACCATAAAAATTGTTTCTTGGTTTGTCAATAAGGTATCTTAACATATTATCTATATTTAGATAACTGCTAAGGTTTGTTCTGAAAATATAATCGAATTCATAGTTTTCACATAATAATTCGAATGATTTTATCGTTTTCTTACCTATATTATATAGAGTCTCTTCTGATTCACAAATTATTCTATCACCATCAATTTTTGGTGGTGATGTTCCATTACCGTAATTATAGAAAATTTCAACATCTTTATTTTTATTTTTGCCCCAAGTTCTTCTTATGGCCTGTTCTAATCTATTATATGGTTCTTCGATTGAAGAAATTATTAATATTAATACTTTCATATGTATTTTTTATTTTTAACTATTGGTTTTATAGTATAATACTATTTTATTTAAAAGTTCAATAGTACTAATTGTTATTTTTTTATTATATTCAAAATCAGGTTTATTATATATCAAACTATTTATAATTTCTGATAATGCATCATTTGATGGACTTGATAAATTAATTAAAAGGTCATCTATGATTATTTTTTTTTCTTTTTCATATAAATAACTACGATCATATTCAAATTCAGAAATTACTTGACCATTATTTAATATCAATGAAAGTTTCTTATCATCAATATTAAGAAACTTAATATCCCATTCGTTGTTCATATCCATCAACTCTATTAGTAAGTATAAATCATGATAAAGTAGTTGATGGAATATACTTTCATTAAATTTTTTTTCAAACTTATTCCAGATAAATTTAATTTTTTCAAATTTATTATTCTCAATGTTAATAAACTCAGTTCTGTATAAAAATATATTGTCAACAAATATTTCTACTTTATTTTCCTCTGACATATCGTATAGCTCTTTTGCCTTTTTAATATTGCCAGTAAACGGCTTTTCACAGAAAATATTCTTTTTATTAGAAATACATTTTTTAACAATATCATAATGTGTTGATGTTGGAGTGCATATAAATACATAATCAACATCATTATAGAGTTTTAATACTTTATCTATATCATCTTTAGAGTCGGCAGTATAAAGTAGTTCTGTGTATTTTTCTAACTTAGACTTAATAATAGATCCCCAATATCCATTGCCTATTAATAAAGTCTTCATTTTAAAAGATTAAGTATTTTTTCAGAAATTAACCAACAGGTTGTAATCTTACCAGATAACAAAGATATTACCTTTTTATCACCTACTTTATCAAATGTTAATTCACTTAACCTTTCATCATTATAATTTATTGGCAATGCCCTAGTAGTTCTCCAATATGATATTCTTTCACATTCTTTTAGAAATGTATAATAATGTGATGATGATTCATATATTTTATCCAATTTATCATTTATATATTCATCATCATTAATCCAATTATCGGGTACTAAATAGTCATCAACCTGTTTAATTACCGAATGTTTTACATGATATAATAAAAAAGTATTTTCTTCAAATCCTTTTGGCATAATACTACAATATTCTCCATCCATTATTGTCAATCCTATTTTATCAAAATTCATTTTGAAAATAGGTACAATAACATCCTGTAGTTTTAACTTTTTTGGATTTATATCAAATATCTTATTGATTTTATTCATATTACTATAAGTTGTATTGATTATAGTATCAAAGTTATTTAGTTCTGAAATGTTAGTTATTTCTTTGTTTAATATTAATTTAACATTGGAATTTTCTAATCTATTAGATAAATTTAATTTGATAGATTCAAAGTCAAAAATGGTCTCTTTGGTAAGTAGTGATAAGCTTATATTTTCCATATTAACATCAATAGGTACATTACTTTGTTCATAATATACACCCAATTCATCACAAAATGATTCAAATTCAGTACTATTAATCTTACCATTCTTCTCAATTAAGTAATAGTTTGGAAAATTTTCAACTATTGAATCTGAAAAGTTTTTATAGAATATATCGTAACCATCTAAACTTTGTTTAGCGGTTTTAATACTTCTAGGGTAGTGAAAACCAAAGTGTAATCTATTATGATTACACTTACTTGCTCTACACATAATATCACTTTCGAGTTCAACCAACGTAACATTATATTCATTTTCTGATAATACTAATGCCGTTGTTATTCCAAAAATACCAGCACCAATTACTATTACTTCTTTCATATAGAATTTTGTATTTTATTTTTCCAAAAGTCAAAATCTAATTTAGATAAGTCAAATTTAGATTCAGTTATTCTTTTATATTCTGATAATAAGAAATTCTCATCATTTAATTGATCCCAATCATCTAGCCAACAAATTGGTAATTCTCTCCAATTTTTATTATTTATATTTTTTTTTTGTATAGGTATTGTTCCAATATATAATGATTCCCATGGTTGGTGAACGTCAATTCCATTACCCTCTGGGCAAATCATAAAACAATGATTGTATAAATTATCAAGGTATTTATCATAACCCATACCATTTCTACCATATTCTATTGTAACATATTTTTTATCGGACATCATGTCATAAATTGGTTGTCTAACTATTGGATTATTTGATATATTTAGATTTAAATAGACCAAATTTTTAATATTTTTTGGTGTTTTTATAATATTAAATAATTTTTCAATTTTTCTAGTTTCTTGGAACCACTCAGAATTCTCAAGACCAATCGGAATAGATTCTATTATATGTGATTCATAGTTAAGGTTTTGACCAAACCATCTTTTCAAATTATTAGGAATTTTTCTAATATCTGCATCAAAGTATCTTATTTGTTTATCACTGATATTACCATCACTATTATGTGATATTAACACAAAATCATGTGTAAATTCAATATTATCAAAAAAGAAATTCACATTATGTGTTTCACAATAATAAATTTTATTATTGTCTGACAGTTCTCTAAATTTTTGTCCCTGTAAATAGTTAATCATTAAATTTTCATAAATTTTTTTAAATCTTTACAATGTATGTGTAAATTATTTATTTTAACAATACTACCATTAATAATCATATAGGGTTCGTTATTTTTCCAAATATATTTATAGTTAGACACATTAAAAATACATTGTTCATTCACAAAACCTATAGAATTTGAACTATTATTTCTAGGATCAACACCACCTAAATATTGACCAATTGCTGCTCCATCAAATATTGAATTAAAATCATTATAGTAATTATTAAATACAATATTATTTTTGATTAATTCTTCTGGTATAATCGGAAGATTAGTAACAATATCCTTATTTAAGGAGTAAAATGTAAATAGATTGTACATATCTGCAATATCTTTGTTATCAAAAATAAATTGACTCAGTTTATTTGTTATATCAGAACTTTTAAAATATACAACAGATGGTATACATCTGTTAGCTGAATCTAAAACAATAAACATTTCTTCTTGTTTATCTTCTAAAATATTTTTTATATCCTTAAAATCACTAAAAATCAATATATCATTTTCAATGTGAAAGAATGATTTTATTTTATTTCTTGTGACATAATTATCAATAAGTATAAATCTAGATGATGTTCTTTTCCAAAATCCATCTCTGAAGTTATCCATCTCACTATGATAAGTTTCTAACCTTTCATCATAGTAGTCCTCTGCAGAAATAACTATTATATTATCAGAATCTAACTTATTTAATAGGTCTCTATTGATTATAATGTGTATTTTGAAATTATATCTTTTTAACATATAGATACAATCATTTATATAATCATAAAATTGGTTACCAGTATGTACTAATATAACATCAATATTATGTTGTGAAAGATCCATGTTGATATTTTATATTTTCAAATCCGTGTAAATTTTCCTTATCCATAAACATATTAACACCTAAATATCTAATTGGAGCATCTCCCCATCTACCAGTCATTATTCCACCACTTTCATCTATTTTATTATAAAAGTCCATATATTCTTTTGAATTGAACCAATCTATATTACAAACCTCAAAATTGGTGTAATACATTTTATTTTCTTCTATATCTAAATTAGACTTTATAGTTCGAGCTAAATCCCAGAGTCCTTTTGTAACACCTGGATCATCATATTGTACAGCTTGTTCGATATATCCATAGTAAATATTATTATTCTCAATGTAATCAAATAAATCAAAATCTAATTTGTGAATAAATGAATCAGTATCTAATCGAAGATAGTTATCATATTTTTTCATCACTGGGTGTTTGAATATTTCACCTGAGAAAAATCTACACATGTGTCGATATCCCATAGGAAATGACATGCCTGGTACAAACGGATGTGGGTAATTAACTGGTATATCAAATTGATTATAAAATTCCGGAAGTGAAAATTCTATTTCTTGAAATTTAATATTTGGATGAATACTTTTTATTAAATCTAAAGCTGGTCTAAGTGATGATTCATGAAAAATAAGAATGTCTAACTTTTCTAATCCAATAAAGTTCTTCTTTAAGAGATTAACTGAGGTATTCAATAAATTTAAGTCGTGGTTTGAGCTTCTAACTAAATAAACAATAGAGTTCATGTTTTTTTTATTTTTTAGATTAAAGTTGTTTCTATATCACATCTAAGCATTACACTTCTGTCTGTCGGAATATAATAACTTAACAAGTTTGATATTCTTAAATCACTAAAATATCCATCACATCCTTGAAGTGATTGTTGGTTATCAAGTAAGAATTTTTTCATATCCGATGTGATAAAATAAGCTGTAGTTCCAGACCAATCCGAATCTGGCCATTTTCCTAATCCCAAATCTAAACCTTCTACCTCACTTGGTGATGATAAAAATATTTTATCATCTAAATTATCAAGCCAAGGTGTTGATATCTGTAAATAAAGAACTTTATTTGCATCTTTAATTTGTTTGAAATTTTCAATTATGTTTACCAATCTTTCAATTTTTTCATCTTCGAATAAGATATCATCTTCTAAAACCAGAGTATCTTCGTCCATTTTCCATATTTTCATATGACTCAACACATTTACTGCGTAGAAGGGTGGACATCCTTCTTTGAAATGATTTGTATCTAAATTATAGATTTTATCTTCATGTAAAAGTCTATTTCCTTCCAATACTTCTATATCAAATCCGGTTACCGCATCAACTATTTCAAATTCAATTGAATCACTCTTAAAAGAATTAATAAAATTTACCATTTTTTCTCTTCTTTTTTGATATCTTCCGAATCCTCTTCCTATTTCTTCAAATTTTTTTGAATCATTTTTTAAATTATCGGTATTTACTGATATTATTTTACACTTTATCATAATTTTTTATTTTTTGTATATACCATTCTATTAAAGAATGATTTTATTATATTTTTTTAAATTACTTTTATTCTTAAAATAAAATGATTCATATGGATATTGTTTTTCGTCATTTAGTATTCTTTTGTGTGGTCTACCGTATAATCCAGATATCTTAGCGCTTGGATCATACTGATACTTTGTAACAGTAAATTCTTGATTAAACTTTGGCTTATTTGCATATCCAATTTCTACATTATTCGCAATAACTGTTGGATCATCTTGTCCAGTTTGATGTAAGTTTGCCACAATTGGGACATTAAGTGTTGGTGGGTAGTTACCATATCTATCTATGTATCTCCACACAAAATCTCCATCTTCCTCACCATGTAATAGAAACCTCTCATCAAAATAGTTCATATCATCAAGAAATTTTTTGGTAATTACAAAATGACTCCAAGAACCATTCATAGTGAAACATTCAACATTTGGATTTTGTTCTATTATTGATTTTACTATACTAACAAAATTGTTACTTTTATTAAAAATAAGGTCATCATTTAAAATTAAGTTATATTCAGTCTTTGATGATATAACTAAGTTATTCCAAAGCTTAGAAAGTGACCTAAATTCTTGATAAAAGAATGGGAAAATATTTTTATATTTAGCACAGAGACTAAGAATTTCCCTTCTGTACTCATCATCAAATTCTTCATCTACTTCACCATTAACAGATATATTTATAACTATGTCTTGATCACAAGATTTTATATAAGATACCATATCTTCAACACTTTGAAGTCTTCTTTTGAATGTTGTTATTCCTATACTTAGCATTTATTTATTTTATTTTTTCTTCTAATTCTTTTAAAAGTGATTTCTCCATATTTTCTATTATTTTTACAAGATTTGAATATTTACCATGAATTTTTTCATAATACAAATCATAGTTCTTTAATACTTCTTTTGTTACTTCTGTGATTTTATCATAATCAGTCCATATAATGTAGTAGTTTGTATATGGCACGGTTTCTTTAAGAGGCGAATTTTCAGATATAACAATTAGACCATTCAATAGTGCTGGTAATACTCTTAACTCTTCAAATGTATGGTGGAAGTCAGTTTGGTGTATATTCACAAGTATTTTTGATTTCTTATAAAAATCTTCATAAAGACTATCTCCAAAAACTTTTGGAATATTTAAGTATTTTGGAATTTCTTTAGTTAGTTTATCATAGACCA
>Ga0214921_10009834_pt1 | contig 11979 bp, 18 predicted proteins | sample LL1505_MetaG_FD_177992 | JGI IMG/M metagenome (GOLD analysis project Ga0214921, IMG submission 177992) | Freshwater microbial communities from Lake Lanier, Atlanta, Georgia, United States - LL-1505 | ecosystem: Environmental > Aquatic > Freshwater > Lake | place: USA: Georgia | collected... | reverse complement strand
CTCATCAGATACTTGGTCAAGCACCAACACTGGAGCCCACTCGAAATGGTCTCCGCCTGTATTGAAATCACTACCACAAGAGACATTGCACGACAGATCCTCAGACATCGTAGCTTCAGCTTTCAAGAATTCAGTCAGCGATATGCTGATCCTACTAAAGACCTGTCGTTTGTACTGCGAGAAGCACGACTCCAAGATACCGCAAACAGACAAAACAGTATCGCAACAGATGATCACCTGTTACAAAACGAATGGGAACGTGCTCAGAAAAGAGTTATATATGCCGCACAAAGAGAATACGAGTGGGCTATCGCTAATGGTATAGCCAAGGAACAGGCTCGTGCTGTATTGCCAGAAGGTCTTATAGAAAGCCGTTTATATATGAATGGCACTTTGCGTTCATGGATTCATTTTATCGAACTACGTTCAGCTAACGGTACACAAAAAGAACATCAAGAAGTAGCTGTGGCCTGCGCAAAGGTAATTGCAGAAATATTTCCAATGGCTGAAAGTCTAGTCTAAAATGTCTAAAGAATTAAACCAATTCTGCGAAAACTATGAAGTGCGTGTGCTCAACGATTCCAAGCGTAGGGCACGATATCATCCTGCAAAATTCTTCACTGACCCGTTACGTGCCGACATCATTCGCAACGATGTAATTGAATACGAAACCGAACGAGTGTTTACTGTCGAGATTCCAGAGGGCAGATTAAACACATTAGTCGAAATGGAGCGCAAATTCTTTAACTATATTGCACATCACGACAAGCCTGTTGACCTGTTTCAAACACTTATGGACAAAGAGCGTGAAGAAGCGCACTACCGGCATACCAATGCGGCTGTCCAAAAAGCCTATGAACAATATTCAATCATGCTCAATCTAGCAGGATATCAAAAAAAGTTTTGATTCATTTTGAATAGATATTGACATGTTTTCTAAAAGATAGTATAATTAAATTGTTCAGCAGGATAATCTTAAGGAATAAAAATGCGTAGTCATTATTGGACATGTAGCAAATTTGCAGATTGGCTTCGTGGCACCACCAAACTGAAAGCTGGTACCAGCGAGGAATGGCACGAATGGGAAGATCGTGCTAAAGCCGCATATCCTATTCGTTGGTGGTTAGCCGAAGAAGGGTTAGATCATGTCCAAAAAATTGTCTATTACATACCGGATCGACTAAATGACATACGCTATTATATTAATAACCGCTGGGTTTCTCATAGCCATGCTCTTACCGCACATCCTCGAGACATCAAACCTGGTTCTTGGAGTGATGTCGGCAATCGCTTTTTGCCTTGCCTTTTCAATGAGCTTGTGGATTTTGTTGAAATAGAACAAGCATGGCATCACTGTATTTGGAGTGACGAAGCCAAGACCAAGTTTGATGTTCCTTGGTATCGAAAAGGTTGGCTACGCTGGCGTACATGGCGTTGTCCAGAAGCTGGATTAGAATATCTACGCTGGGCTGAAACATTAACCAATGCCGAATTCCTGGACGAAGATAAGAAGCACGAAGCTGTGCCAACTTACCAAGCTAAGGCCGCTAAAGAAATTATCGAGCTATACACTTGGTGGACTGTGACATATCGCAATCGTCCTGACCCGTATGAAGCCAGCGGGTGGACCGCGGCCTGTGAAGCACAACGAGAAGCCAATGGTGGTAAGTTGAGTTTCAGCTCACCAAAGGATCCTGTGCTTAAAAAAGCCAGCGACAAGGCACATAAGTTGTTACAGAAGATTGAAGCTGAATACGCCAAGGAAGATGAAGCCATGATGATTCGATTAATTAAAATTCGCGAAAGCCTATGGACATGATATGAGCATAGCAGATCAAAACGAAAACTGCATTGAAGATTTGTATGCCAAGTATCTACAGTTCACTGGAGTGATGTTGGAAGACTACAAAGATATAGAGATAGCCGGTGTTATGATCACACAGGCTCTCAGCATGTATAGAACTGTGTTGCCGGAAGAAGATTATCAACGCATGGTAAAAAGCATATATGAAAAAAGAAATGATGTCAAAAGCTTCGACTGAACCTGAATCGCAGATGCCTGCAGAAGGTGTCTTACTTCGTAAAGACTATGGTGATTCTAAGGTCTATCAAATCGTCTGCGAATGCGGAGACTGCGATCACGATCATAATGTTTGGGTTGAGGCAGAAGACACCGGAGTCACAGTCACAACATACACCCAACAAAAAACCAAATGGTGGCAACTCAGCAGATGGCAAATCATTTGGCGACTGCTTACAAGAGGTTATGTCGAATACGAAGCCTCGATCATAATGACTCGACAACAGGCTGTTAATTATGCAGAAACTTTAAAATCTGCGGTTAAAGATGTCAAAGAATTTCGCAGTGAAAATAATCCATTAACTAGAGCAGCATCTAAAATTGCAAACGAAGGAGATTGTGTATGACAACTACCCCTAAAGGATCATGGCCATTCGCACCAAGCGATACTCCGGAACCAACTGCTGAAGATTTAGCAGCGCAGAAGTTGGCTGAACAACAAAAACTCATCGAAGTTCTTAAATTCACACCACGCACATATAAAATTACTATGTGGGGCTACGGTGGTGAAAAGGTCATGGGCACGGTGGATCGTAAAGTCTATGATTATTGTTTAGAAAATTGTGTTGACCTTTCAGAAATTGCTTGGGGCGATGAAGACACTGTTGAAGATATGGGTCTTGATTTGGACATGTTGCCATTTCCTCCAGGTTCGTGGTACGAGTGCGATGATATGACACACACCAATGGTGTTAGTCGTAATGCAGGCACACTTCAAATTGAAGATGAAAACGGCAATGTAGTTTTTGAAAAATCGTTGGATGATATTGTCGGCGGTGGTTGCGATGGCGAACCTGATTGGTCATGCAACGACGAAGCTTGGATTGGAAGTAAACCTGCTGGTACTGTAGTGTTTATTGGAACCAGCAACGAAAAAGGCACATTCTTCGAAGGTGAGATTGAACTCACAGCGCCATTCAATATTGAAAAGTTAACACTAAGCTACGATGAAGTTGACGGTGAAGAATTAGTTAACAGCGTGACCTATGACGGTGAAGACATTGATAACTGGGGCGGCAGCACAGACGGCAAGAGTTCGGACTTCGGTATGTATGTTGTCATTGACAGCAACACCTGGGAAACTTACAACCCAGAAGAAAAAGATTGGGGCCATCCTCCGTGCGGTACGAGTCCAAGTAATTGGGAATCGACACCTAAATTCAAGTTTGCAAAAGTTAAACCCACAATAGAAGGTTGGTATAGTGCTGTATGGCGCAGTTTTGGTACTACCTATGGTACACTATATTGGAATGGCACAGAGTTTGGCGAATGGGAACACGGACAGTTTAAGCCGCAATCAGGTGTTGACACCTGGCAAGGGTATAACTGGGACACAAGTTCTTGGGTTAATCAACCGCCAGAGCCTGTGGACGTCATCTGTGATAACAAAGAATGTGGTTGGGTAGGCAACGGCAGTGATCGTCGTAGAGATGATGATTATAATGATCATTGTCCATCGTGCGATGGTACAGAGTTTTCATGGATTGATTACGATCCGGATACCAAAGAAGGCCGTGCTAATCGTAAAAAATATTGCAAAGAATGGGATCCGAAAGTTTCATTAGAAAGAATTTTTCAAGCATTTCCTGCAACAGAATCAGATAAAGAAGCATGACCAAAGTATCAAGCAGTCCTGAACGACATACCTTTCAAAAAGAAGGATACATTAAACGCTGTGAAGAAAAAGGCGAAGAGCCTAATCTTGACTACATCAACATGTATACCACATGGCGTGAACAGGATGCAGCCAATCTCTTAGATCCCAAATGGCAAAAGAACAATATGCAATATGATCTTCGTAGTACCGCATGGATCTGTGACAAGGTCAAAGACAGTGACAGGTATGCTCAAAATCTGTATGCGGCTATATGCAACAATGACTTTGTCAAATTGGAAATTGTGCCTATCCTTAGACAAGACCCGGAAAAAGATTTCTGGAGTGCTTCTTGGAGAAGTGCTGGTGGCATTGTTGCCGACATGCAGGAAAAGGGCGACTATATAGATTGGTACTGTAGTGGCATAGGTGAGGGATTAGGTAATGGTGATCCTGATCATGTCAAGGGCTATGTACCGGAAGGTTGCATTACCGACGAGATCCGGAATGATCTCCAAAATCTTGGCTGGGCTGTAGTGCCTGGTGGAGATTGGGAAAAATTTACTTAAGGAGATTGTGTTAGTATCATGAACTTTGAACTTTACGAAGTTTGGGCAGTGGATGAAGCCGGTCACGAAGAATTGGTAGAAACCACCAGTAGTAGAAAAGAAGCATTAGAAATAGCAGAAGCCAATCTTGGATTGGGTGTTATAGAAGCTGTGGTCTATCAAGAAGATGAAAACGGCGACCTACATGAAATCAAACGATTCAATCATGGTTGACAAACTCACAGTTTGGTGCTATAATATATGTATTGTTTAACAACAGGAGTGACTGAATGGTAACCAAACTGAAAAAAGCAAGTATTGCTATCCGCCAAAACAAAGGACGTGATCTAAGTCCAAAATGGGACGATCATGAAACCATGACTGCTGACCAATTTAGTCGACACTTCCGGATGTCAATGACTTATTATCGTTTGGAAACCAGCGGCAAAGAACTCAAACCCAAAGTTATCAATTGGATGAGCAGCCAGAACTATCCAAAAGATGTTATTAAAGCATTCAAAGATACCAAAGACAATCGTTGCGGTACAACCGTAGGTGCTATTGCTGCCAATCTACTCAAGGGCATGCCTGCAGTAAGAGCAGACTTCAATGAAGGTCGTAACACCGCAGAATGGTTGAGCAAGAGCATTGCTAAAATCATCGACGAGGGCAAACATGACGAAGCTGAACCTGAAGATGGTGCAATAGAAATCAAACCCGCAGTATATGTTCCTAGCATTCAAGAACGTCTGCGTGAAGTTGCAATAGGCATGACCGAAGAAATTGAAGATGCTATCGAAGCTTTTCAAACAGATCCGGACTCCTTTGATCCAAAAGCATTTAAACTTCTAAATCTTCTGCGAGGTCGCCAGGCCAAGGCTGCTCACGCTCGCATCATCAAAACATTTTATACTCGAAACTACGACGAATTGGTTGAGGCAGCCACTACCAAAGACGAACAGTTAAAAGAAGGGTATGCTCATTTAAGCAAGGTCAATCTGAAAAAGATCACGTTGTTCTACAGCGAAATTCTTGCAGCCTGCGACATGCTGGCACAAGAAGCCAAGGTCAATAAAAAGCCTCGTGCCAAGAAGCCCACTGACAAGGCCAAAGTTGTGGCCAAGATGAAATATCTCAAGCAGGACGAAAAACTTAAATTGGTATCTATCAATCCAGAAGATATCATCGGAGTCAAGGAACTGTGGATCTATAATGTCAAATCACGTAAAATAGGCAAGTACGTGGCTGCTGAATTTAGCGATCTCGGAGTCAAAGGCACCACAGTTATTGGGTTTGATCCAATAAAAAGTGTGCAGAAAACCCTGCGCAAGCCCGAAGAACAGATCAAAGAGTTCAAAGCAGCCGGTAAAGTACAGTTACGTAAGTTCTTAGACGATATCAAAGCCGTAGATATCAAACTCAATGGCAGGATCAACGAGGATACTGTGTTGTTAAAAGTACAATAACAAAGTAAATTCTCAGTAAAAAGCGGGCTTCGGCCCGCTTTTTCGTTGGCGGATAAATACATTACTATGAGCAATGTCAATAATTTATTAGCCGCACTAGGCGATGAAATCAACTCAATCGCACAAACCGCTGCCCCAGATGTCAAAGAAATCGCAAGAAAAATGCCATTTCGATCCCTATCAGGAGATCATATTTCCGGAGGCAAAATACACAACTTTGCCAGCACCGGCATCACAGACACCGCGGTAAAAACTCAATTAACAGTAAACAACGATGGTGTTACTGTTAAAAATCTATTTGTAGAAAACATAGATAATCTCACAGTTGCAGGCACCCTCAAAACCAAGATCCTAGAAGTTGATGAAATACGTGCTGACATCAAGTTTGAAAAAGATGTTCCTATTGTATTTTCAGGTGATACCATCGACGGTAAAGGACTGCTATGGAGTGGTAAAGGGTATACCAAGCAATTTATATTCAACTCTAGTCCGGATAGATTCTTTTCATCTGAATCTATAGATCTTGCCAAAGGCAAAAGCATCACTATCAACAACATCAAAGTAATCGATGAGAAAGAATTAGGCCCTACTATAACCAAGAGCAATCTTAGAGAAGTCGGGCATCTCAATGGATTGATAGTAGACGGCGGGTTATCGGTAGGCCAATATATGGTGTTCGATGCTAATACCAGTAGACTAGGTCTAGGCACAGAGAATCCCAATGCAGCTCTAAGTATCGTAGACGATGGTGTTGAGTTAGTTTTAGGAACCAAAGACACAGTTAAAGGATTTATAGGAACTTATGCCAGCCATCAACTTGAACTAGGTACTGACAACACTGCAAGAATATTGATTACGTCCAGCGGGAACATAACATTAGGCAATCCAAAAATTGCACCAGTTCAAGTTAGTGTACATGGTAAACTATCAGTGAGAGTGTCGACTCCGGATCCGGAAGTGGATCTGCATGTCAACGGAGCAGTGAGATTCAATAATAGACTGCAAAAATACGACAGCACCTATCCCACAAATGGATCCTACAACGAAGGTGACATTATATGGAACATACAACCAAGAATGAATTCGTATGTAGGCTGGGTGTGTATTCAAACGGGAAGTCCTGGTTTGTGGTCTCCTTTCGGTAAAATTGGAAATTCATAATATGGCAAGCCAAGAAAAATTAAATGCTCTAACAACCTTGTTGCAAGAAGTACTTCAGGAAGGTCAAGAAATCAACTCTGCCGAATTTCCTTACATCATTATCAAAGGTGATATCAATGGCAAGGGAATACTCTGGAGTGGACAGGGACACAACAAACAGTTTATTTTTAATTCCAATCCGGATAGATTCTTTGTATCTGAAAATATAGATATTGCCAAAGGAAAACATCTAAGCATCAATAACATCAAATTAATTGATGAGAAAGAATTAGGTCCTACAGTGACCAAAAGCAGTTTAAGAGAAGTTGGTCATCTCAAGGGATTGATAGTAGACGGCGGATTAAGTGTAAATCAATATCTCGTTTATGACAGCATATCTGATCGATTAGGACTTGGAACAGATCAACCCAAAGCTGCTGTTAACATTATAGATCAAAATGTAGATATAGTAATAGGTGCAGAAGGCACCAACACTGCAAGAATTGGCACTTATAATTACACTGACCTAGAACTAGGAACTGATAACACAGCCAGGATCCAAATCAAGGCTGGTGGTAATGTTGTTATAGGTAATTCAGCAGTAGGGGATACCAAGGTCACAATCATCGGGTCCTTGGGTATCAATGTCAATAATCCTGATCCTCGCAGCACCTTGCATGTGAATGGCGCATTAAAATTCAACGACAAATTGCATCTCAGCGGCAACGAACCTCCTAGTAGCGGGTCGTTTAATGAAGGTGATATTGTTTGGAACAGTTCACCCCAAGCAGGAAAATCAATCGGTTGGGTTTGTGTTCAACCAGGCAACCCTGGGATATGGAACGGATTCGGTAGAATCGAATAATGCCTCGAGCATTGGTAATTGGCAATGGCGAAAGTAGGCGCCAATTTGATATCAATGCATGCACTCATTATGTTCTTATAGGCTGCAATGCCATACACCGAGATCTCAATGTCGATCATTTAATCTGTTGTGATCGCAGAATGGCTGAGGAAGCTGTGAACAACTCCAATACCAAAGACACAGAAATATATGTGCGTGATCACTGGCATCACTACTTTAGAAAAATAAGAAAAAACAAAAACATCAATCTTCTACCAGCAGTGCCTACCCAAGGAGAATCAAAAAAAGATCAAGCTGAACATTGGGGCAGTGGTGGATATGCTGTGCTGTTGGCAGCTGTGTTAGGCTATCAAGAAGTTGCAATGATCGGATTTGATCTGTATCCAATCGATCATGCTGTGAACAACATCTATAAAGGCACAGTAAACTATGCTAGAGAAGGATCACAGGCAGTGGATCCCAGCTACTGGGTCTACCAGATTGCATCAGTATTCACGCATTATCCCAATACCACTTTTATAATCTATAATAGACCAGACTGGAAGATGCCCGCAGAATGGCAAAAAAATAACGTGGAATTCATTGCACTATAAATAGAAATGTAATATAATAGTAAAATACACACACAAAGAGGACTCTATGGCATCATCCCTCTATAAACACTCTGCAGTCATCAAACTTGCTACCTACAAAAAGGAGACTAGAGATGGCAAAATATCTTTCAACAAAACATTACGGACACAACATTGGTCTGTCAGCAGTATTCCGTCAACCCAATGCTGATCACAGTCACTGTCATTTGCTACACGGTTACAGTCTAGCGTTCACATTCACATTTGGCTGTGATCAATTAGACAACAAGAACTGGGCAGTGGACTTTGGTGGACTCAAAGAACTAAAAGCCTGGCTAGAAGATAAGTTTGATCATAAGTTGGCTCTAGATCTTGCTGACCCGCATCTAAAAAAATTCCAAGAACTTGAAGATTTGGGCTTGGCTGAAATTAGAATCTTTGATGGCGTTGGAGCGGAGAAATTTGCAGAACACGCTTTCAATTTTGCTAATCAACTTATCAAAGAAAAGACTGGTAGTCGTTGCTATTGCGTTAGGGTAGAATGTGCAGAACACGGTGCTAACTCGGCTATCTACGAAGGCTAAAAATCTTTGGCGCCTTTGGGCAAAAGCATTGGGTGAAAAATCAGGTGCTACTGATCAGGAAGCTGATAGAGTAGCACTTGTTCGTACACTCATTGTTCTAACCTATCTCGTTACAAACCTGTTTATTATTGCGGGTGTCATTAGACATTGGTAAATAATAATATGCGTACATTTAATATTAACCAACTCTCCATCGGGAACAAACTTCCGTTTGTTCTTATTGCTGGCCCGTGTCAAATAGAAAGCCAGGATCATGCAGAAGCCACATGTGCTAGACTTATTGCTATCACAGCATCACTTGGCATTCCCCTGATCTACAAAAGCAGTTTTGATAAAGCCAATCGTTCTAGCATTTCTACCAAACGTGGACTAGGAATCAAAGAAGGACTTGATGTTCTCAATGCCATCAAGCATACTTTCGGAGTGCCTGTTTTAACAGATATTCACGAATCGTGGCAAGCAAAGGAATGTGTAGAAGCCGGTATTGACATACTACAGATTCCAGCATTCTTATGTAGACAAACAGATCTGTTGTTGGCAGCAGGCGAAACCGGATGTGCTATCAATGTTAAAAAAGGTCAGTTCCTCGCTCCTCACGATATGAAAAATGTCGCAGCAAAGATTGCGTCAACTGGTAATGAACGCATCATGTTATGCGAAAGAGGATATACTCATGGATACAATAATCTTGTGGTGGACATGCGCAGTTTACCTATTATGGCAAGCACTGGCTATCCAGTGGTCTTTGATGCCACTCATAGTGTTCAACAGCCTGGAGGAATGGGAGAAAGATCTGGAGGAGATAGGTCCATGGTCCCGTACTTGGCGAGAGCTGCTATAGCCACAGGTTGTGTATCAACTCTGTTTATGGAATGTCATGAAGATCCAGATAATGCACCCAGCGACGGTCCTAACATGGTTAGGTTAGATGATCTCTCAGAAATATTAGAACAATTGGTTGCCATAGATGGAATTGTCAAAAGAACAACGCATACAGGCCAAAGCTGAAAAACGAGCTGCTAAAATGGCAGCACGTGGCGAATATCCGGACCTAGTAGTGCCTTCAGATCCCAGCGATCCTATCACTGTGCTGTGTGTGAGATTCGGCAACAAGTACGGTCGTGAATATGTAGAACGGTTGCGTAACATGGTGTCAAGGCATCTCACTGTGCCTTATGAATTTACCTGTCTCACCGACGATCAACACGACATCCCCGGAGTTCGTAAAATATATCAACCCAATGCCAACTATGCCAGAGGTTGGTGGCACAAGGTACATATGTTCGACAGCAACTTACCTATCAAAGGTAGAATATTATATCTAGATCTCGATGTGGTCATTCATGCCAATATGGACAAACTCACCGGATACCATCGAGATAATTTCATAGGTATTCACGATTTCAACAGAAAATTCCATCCTACTTGGCAATATCTCAATAGTTCTGTGTTGGCATGGACTCATGGAACACAGAGCCACATCTATGAGCAGTTCAAACAAAAGCCTGCAGAAGCACAACGACTACAGGGAGATCAGGATTGGATTTGGAAATTATGCAAAGATAAAATCAAGTTCTGGCCCAAAGAATGGATTATGAGTTACAAATGGGAAATACGCAGTCGGGAAGAATTAACCGTTGCCCAAACCACTCGTCGATTTAAAACCGTGAGGCATGATGTAAGACCCCATCCAGAATGCAGTATAGCTGTATTCCACGGAGAACCCAATCCGCAGGATGTCGAAGATCAATTCGTAGTTGACAACTGGCGATAAAGATGTTATACTTGTAGTATGACATTTACTACACATCAAAGCCAAATTCGTACAATCAAACGAGACGATGCTCGATTTCGTATCATTGACAAATTTACAACCTGTGGTAGAGCAGGATTTGAAATTTCAAAACAATGTCCATATGAATATAAATTGATCTTATCCGAATGTATTGATCGTGGATGGATCCAACCTGTGGCCTATATAACAGAACGTGAACTTCTTATTTCAGGATTATCAAATGATTAAACGACTGGGCTTTGCCTGCAAATGGATCAATGATCCTTCCGAAGTCAACGGCATGAAAATCAATGCTGTTGATCGAGACTTAAATACAGGCTCTACCACAGTTAGGTGGTTGCGTGAACATCCCCAAGAAGCAGAACAGCGACTTTGGGACTTGATGGAAAGAAACATAGAAGCCTGCTACAAACTAGTCAGCAGGGTAGGAACACTAGATGAAGATCTTAGAATGGTACGACTCTCAAGTGATATACTTCCTGTATACACTGAGCCTAGTTGGAAGTGGTTTTGGCGGCAGCCCGATGTTAGAGCCTTTGCAGAAAGAGGATTTGCCCGAGTGGGTGATGTGGCTAGGAAGAATAATGTTAGGCTCAGCTTTCATCCTGGCCAGTTTTGCGTGTTGGCTTCTATTAACCCGGGCATAGTAGAACGCAGCATAGAAGAGTTCGAGTATCATGTAGACATGGCTCGTTGGATGGGATATGGACAAACATTCCAAGACTTCAAGATCAATGTGCATATCTCCGGCAAGCTAGGTCCACAAGGTGTTCGTGACGCTCTCAACAAGATGACACCAGAGGCTCGCAACTGTCTTACTATCGAGAATGACGAGATGACATGGGGTATTGAATCTAGCATTGAGTTAGTCAAAGACTGTGCCTTAGTACTGGACATTCATCATCATTGGATTAAAACTGGAGAATACATTGAAGCAAATGACGATCGTGTTAAAAGGATTATTGATAGTTGGCGTGGTGTGCGCCCTGTTATACATTACAGTGTATCACGGGAAGACTGTCTTGTTGACCATCCCAGACACATCCGCCCCGATCTTCCGTCCCTCCTAGAGCAGGGCTATAAAAAAGCCAAGCTGAGAGCACACAGTGGGTTTTATTGGAATACCGCAGTTAATTCTTGGGCATTGACACATAGGTCGTGGGCAGACATCATGTGCGAAAGCAAGGCCAAGAACTTGGCCTCATTTGCTCTATACGAACAGGATAAAAAAGTTACGGAGCCTTTGGCTTGCGTGGAGCCTTCGGCGCTGCTGCTTTCTTAATAGGTGCTTTCTTAGCAGGTGCTCGTTTGGCTTTGGCCACTGCCGCTGCTTTA
>Ga0214921_10009833_pt1 | contig 11979 bp, 11 predicted proteins | sample LL1505_MetaG_FD_177992 | JGI IMG/M metagenome (GOLD analysis project Ga0214921, IMG submission 177992) | Freshwater microbial communities from Lake Lanier, Atlanta, Georgia, United States - LL-1505 | ecosystem: Environmental > Aquatic > Freshwater > Lake | place: USA: Georgia | collected... | reverse complement strand
TTCATTTTCATTTTCTATTTTTCATTTTCATTTTCTATTTTTCATTTTATTAATCTTTTACTATATTAATAAAATAAGAAAATTGAAATAGATATAGCACGCTATATCACATATAAGCATCATCATCATGGAAAACATAGAAGAACAAGTCGAACATACGTCGCCGTCCACACCAACACCCACACCAACACCCAAACCAAAAAAACTGAAACAGAAAATAAACATCAGCGCACTGAGCGCACTGAACCTGAAGGACGCGGAGGCACCCACGCCCGCACCCACCATCATCAACAAAGGAACAGGCGCCGGCGGCGCAAACACAAATGTCACCGGCAAATCTTTCGAGCAAAAAACCGAAAATGAAACACGACTACTTGCGTCAGGGTTTATTCGCAAACCGATTCCTGGTTATGAAAAAAACACAGAAGGCAGCTTTTACTACCTAATCAAGGAAACAACCCCTACAGAAAGTGTGGTCTACTTGACACAAGGAGGTCTCAAAAAATATTTCGAACACTTCTTCAAAAAGGAGTTGTGTCGCCACCCAGACGAAGCATACCTTTTCCGAAACGGCGACCAGTACACCTTGAAAATCCTCGAAAAGAAGAACCAAAACAAAAGTGGAAGCGTCGACACAAAGCTTATGACCGCTCGAGACTTTATTGAAGAATACGAAGACTCCATTGAAGACCCCACCAACTTTACAATCCAGTACGCATTCTGTGTTTCGGACTTCTTAAAGAAGGACTACGTCTCAGATAAAAAGAAATGGGTGTTGCTCCGCGGAAGACATAAAAAATACGGAATTGCAGTTCTCTTTGGCGACGACCCCAACTACTATGAAACCCTCGACGCTTGGATATATCAAGGTCAATGTAGTAAGTAGGTGTGCCCATCACCAGCCCTCCCACAAAACCCACATCACTTCATATTCGTAATCAACACCTCGTTCGTCCGCGAATCCGGCTCCTTCGAATGAATCGCCCGCCGACAACTTATGATTCGCGTAGCATATACCGGCGACGGAAATGCATCCTTCACCAATTTCACATCCGCATTACTCATCAATATACTAACACCTTTTTTCGTCATCTCGCCGCATAACCGAAATAAAGCCCGATGATTCTCTATCCCAAATCCATCCTTATTATATCCCACAAACGACGTATCCGTCTGAGGAGCATATGGCGGGTCAAAATATATAAAATCCCCCGCCCCACGCGTCCCAGCACCAGCCAACGCCGCATTGTTTTCAAACGAGCAATGCGTAAATATAACATCCTTTATAAGCCCAGAAACAAATCGTATATTCTTCTCATCTATAATCGCCGCATTCTTGTTATTCCCAAATGGAACATTGAAACCATTCGGTCCTTCCCTATATAGTCCACGAAAACACGTCTTGTTCAAAAACAACAACATCGCAGCCGCTTTTGGCAGTACCCTCTCCTCCGCCGTCAACGCATTAAATCTCGCCCTCGTCCAATAATAATACGACTCCTTCGACGTCGACGCCTCTTCTATATTCTTGGCATCCCTATTTACAGCACCGCCGCCATCACCAATCGCAGCACCATATTCGCTGCAAAGTTTTCTTAACTCGTCGATACACTCCTCGGGACGACTCTGTATATTTTTGTAGAACGAAATCAGGTTCGCATTGAAGTCGGAGGCGTACACTTTCCCAGATAATTTTATCGCTCCATCTTTCACCTTTGTCAGAAACGAAACCAACACACTTCCTCCCCCAATAAATGGTTCATGATAATCCTTTATTTCTTTCGGAAAACCACACATAATATCATTGATGATTTGCATTTTTCCTCCTACCCATTTTAAGAGAGGCTTGGATGCAGTCGCTCCCCCCGCTCCCCTCGCTCCCCTCGCTCCCCCAGCACGCTGTTCTTTGCTCATTTTCATATACTACTTTAGATGCATATATATTTATTTCAATTTTATACATTATATACATTATATACATTATATACATTATATACCTCCTATCGAAATGCGTAGTATTATCGCGATACACAACCATAAACTTTTTTGAGGAAGTTAACATTAAGTTGTAGAGAGTGTTTTTATTTCCTTTTTAACTCGCAAATTTCGCTCGACTTTCACCTTGCGAACATTCAATACTTTTGATAATGACATTATTATTTATTTACGCTGCATAAAAAATTGAAGTCGTTAAATACTAACTAGTTGTAAATAGTAACAAAACAAAACAAGAACAAGAACATCAAGTAATGAGCGGAATCACTCAACAAATGCAGGCGTTTGTCATGCTAATGCGTACGTATCAGGAGGAGCACAACATCAAAGACAGGTGCTTTATCAACTCGCTTGTCGCCGCGGTATGGGCAAGAAAAATGAAAGAATACCCAAGAGCGAGTGTGAAAGCAGTCATTGGACTCGAGACAAAACCCTATATGGAAAATGGAGAAGAAAAACAAACGGGAGTATTAGTGGTCCACGTCGTTACGCAACTCGATCAAGACGATGTAGAAGAAGGAATTGTTGAAGCATCGCAACAATATGCAAAGAGTGACATCGAATACTTTGACAACTGGACAAACTTAGAAAAATGTACGAAAATCAACAAAAAAGGAACAAAATTCGTTGTGACGCCTGATGAAATGCTTGAAGGAAGAGACAGAGCAAAAGTGACTCTACCTCTATCTACCAAAGCACTGCTCACAAAATTTATTGAATACAAGGAATGGGCAAAAAATATGAACAAAATCCTGAATACGCTGCCCATCGAGGCTGTACTCCCATGCTATCATATGGAATTGAAAGATAGGGAACACATGGATTATCTAACAAGAATGCAAGCATTTCTCGTGTACTGTTTCCGAGAAGCGAATGTGAAGGGGAAGGATTTTGACTTTAGACAAGCTGCAAGGGAGATGTAGGTAACTAATACATACTAACATGTTCGCGGCGGTTTTGCGAACTTTTTTCGTTATTTTACTTACCTTATTTATTATAATTTCTTATTATTATTATTATTATTATTATTATTATTATTATTATTATTATTATTATTATAGAGAGAAAACATATAAACATATAGAAAATTGAAATAGATTTCCCTCCCATAACTATCCGTATAGTACAGTACAAAAATAAAAAATAGAAATGTCCACCCCCACCGCCCAGCCCTCCCAGAATCTCATTCTCGTGGAATCTCTCATGCAACACATCGACACATTTCAATCCGGCGAAGCAAATGAGATGACGTACCTCTCGGCAATGAATGCTCTCCGCGACTTACACGCATACATCAAGAAGACAGAGAAAGTCCAAGATGCAAAGAAGTCCTCCGTCATTATCACAATCGACGGCGAAGAATATTTCATCGAAAGTTGCCAAGACAAACGCATCGCCGTCAGGATCACTGACAATCACGCATACAGCTCAGAAACAGGTGATTTTCTCGGTGTATGGAACGAAGAAACACGGAGTCTTACGGAGATTCATGAAGACGAAGATGATTGAAGACCAAGACAAAGACAAAGACAAAGATTAAAACATGAGATGGTACAGGTGCGTGAGATTAATCGAAATTCACATCATATATTTAAAAATAAGAAACTCACACCACACACAAAACATACTAACACTTTTTTTTACTGGGGACTCCGCACCCGTTATCCCCCCCAGCCTACGGCACACAGGTTTGCTTCAGGTGACTCCGCCCATGTTTCATATTTTCTATTTTTTTATTTTTCTTTTTATGACAACGCCCACACACCATAGTCAATCACGTTTTTTGCGCCGGTCGGCGTTTTTCACCACCCTGCCAAAAAATTGAACTCATTTTAATCCATATATCTGTAACGCATCGACACAACAACAACAACATCAAAAGAAGTCGAACACACACACACACAACCCCCTTAGCTCAGCGGCAGAGCGCAGGACTCATAATCCTGAGGTCGGCGGATCAAAACCCCCAGGAGGTATACCCGGTGTGGCGCAGGGGAAGCGCGCGAGGCTCATAACCTCGAGGTCATACGATCGAAACGTATCACCGGGACTAGGTCTGCTCGACCACAATAGAGCAACATGTTTTACCGGTGTGGCGCAGAGGAAGCGCGCGGGGCTCATAACCCCGAGGTCATAGGTTCGAACCCTATCGCCGGTATTTTCATTCGTGTGTTTTAAGAAGCATACCCATAGCTCAAGCATCATTACAGCTAGAGCATCCTTATCCCCCTTAGCTCAGCGGAAGGAGCGCCAGGCTCATAACTTGGAGGACGTGCGATCGAAACGCACAGGGGGCATTTAACCGGTGTGGCGCAGAGGAAGCGCGCGGGGCTCATAACCCCGAGGTCATAGGTTCGAACCCTATCGCCGGTATTTTCAATTCGCAGTTTTACAGAAACTGCCACGCTGTCTCAACAGCAACACACACCCGCCGGTGTAGCTCAGTGGAAGAGCGCCTAAAACCCGTCTCCTACTACTTTGACTCGCAATGGTCTGAATTGGGGACGGTTATCCACTCATAATGGGGAGGACGTAGGATCGAAACCTACCGCCGGCAAACAACGTTTTTTTACACATTTTTTACACATTTTTATTATCAGCGGATAACCTCCACAAATCATCCACCAACTGTCGAGAAAATTCTGAATCACTAGGATAGTGTAGCCCCGCTATAATTCGCACATTTGCTACATCATCCGCAATTTTCATCCACTCTTTTTTCCTTTGAGGCTCCCACTCAGATAATATTTTTGCAGCATAATAAGCCTGGAATGCGTGTCCCGCTGGATATGAAGCAGTTGCAGCAGTTTTAGACTGTAAAGCATTTACACGTTCAGGTGCTACTTGCGAAGGTCGCGCTCTATTGTAAATAAGTTTGTAAAACATTATTCGTTGAGTTATAAAAGGAGATACAATTATTTCTTTTAACGTATTAAACTGTTCTTCGGATATTTTACCTTCAAATGCTGCCATAACACTAGGGTCGGTCAGTTCAAAAAATCGAATATTATACATTGTTCTTTGATTCATATATTCTTTCACCATTACATCTATTTCGGTCATATTGTCAGGATAACCTTGAATTGTTGGATACCATTTATTATATCTAGTAGGTTGAAATGATAATAATAAAAGATAAATTATAATAACGACAACTACAACCTTAATCATTACTTTTATTAGTTCTCTTTTTACATAATGTAAATATTATAGTTATTATAGTTATTATAGTTATTATAGTTATTATAGTTATTAAATGCTTTTCACATACAGAAAATTGAAATATAAAAATAACAATAAATCAAATACAGTTCCAAAAAAGAAAATCAAAATGTTTTCCAGTGCATTCATCAAGTCATCCCAACAAACCCCCGAAGACATCGCAAGACGTGCCAAAGTATCCGAATTCAGTGTTCGCCGTTCTCCTGCATGCAGCGGTGAGCACAACTACTCATACGCACACGACGGATTTCGCACATTTTGCATCCACCCCGACCCCACCCAAGACCAAGACCAATACCAAGACCAAGACCAAGGCACCGCCAGCAACTACGTCGAAAACCTCGTCAACGATTTCCACCAGGTACATGTAAACGGTCTCAGAACACTCCCCTATCACGCCGCACTCACCGCAATTCATCACACATCGTCGCGCAATTCCGTGAAACGGTTTCTCAGCCAAATCCATATAACCGAACGACTACTCACATCTACAGCCACCATTCCCGCTCCCGCTCCGATTCCCGCTCCCGCTCCCGCTCCCGAACCCATCCACCTCGCCGAGGCGCGCCGTCAACTTGCCAAGATGAAATTCGACCTCCCGCCACCTCACCACAAAAGACTCGTCGCATATCACTGCATCGATGGCTACGACTTGAGCAAAATCAATCCCAACTTTGACCCCATCGCATTCGCAACCTCCGCCAGAAACACATTCGTCAAGACGTGCTGCAAATCATACTCCAGCGTCCAAGAATGCCGTTGCTTCAATCAGCGTTCGAAAACATCCGTGACCTACATCAACGAACGAGGCGAAAGTATTGACGTGTACTATTTGTCACGCAAGACGGATTACCAAAACCTCACTCAGTCGTATCCCATGAGCTACCAACCTGACGAAGCCATCCCTCATTCCCCGCGCGAAGACGTCTCCGACAGCGACATGTACCCCTGGTCAAAAGACTACGATTTCGAAAGTGAATGCAGCGATGCTTACTGCGACAAAAAATACGGATTCACGCACGTGTGGTCAAGCAAAGATGCAAGAAAACGCCACCTCCGCCGCCAACGTCGCCAGCAACAACTCGCCTCAGGAGAACTGCCCGAACACGGACTCATCGTTGTGACGTTTGACATCGATGAATTGTCGCCCGTGACAACATCAGCACACGACCAACATCGCCAACTACGAAGAGAAAAATACGAAGAGCTGCAACAATACGTCCGATTCTATGAGTCTTGGGATGAAGAACATCGGCGTCGCCCTGAACCCGTCGCAGCAGTCCCAGCCACCCCAGCCACCCCAGCCCTCCCCGCCAGCGCCAGCATCAGCATCAGCATCACCAAAGGACTCAATCACGCACAAATGCGCCACCTTATTCAGCACCTACCGGAGGGAAACCAAAGCAAAACCACCAACGAGTCTCTCATCATTGCACACGGAGTATCCAGATTACAAGTCACCGAATTCAGCGCACTGAAAATTCATCAACGAGCCCGCATCACCGCATTCGCATCCATGGCAGCACTTTTGGCAATTCGTTTAGGCGCCGAGCGCGGAAATACTCGCTATTTCGCCACATGTCTACACCACCGCGTCATTCAACTTATCATCCGCCGCGCAACCGGAACTGAAGCCGTCGCCAATCAAATCACAGCACCCTATATGGACGACGAAAAAACACATTTGTTACAAGGCTCTGACCCCGCTCGTCGTGACCAACTCTTGAAGGAAATGAAAGAGCGCTTTAGTGGCGGCATCCCCGTATCTTCACGCGCGCAGCCCGAATACAGGTACGGACCTATCGAATTTAGGCGAGCAAAATATTACGCCCAGAAATGCGTCGAACTTGTAGGAGACCACGACCCATCCACGAGCACGACCGCCGCAACAAAATGGGCACACCTTCGCTCCCAAGTCCAGCGCGTACGCCGCGGCGAAATTGACTACCTCGACGTCCATACTTCCGCCGACCACAACAACTGGGTATACGCCATACACTACACCTATATGATAGCAGTTCGCGAGTTTCTTGCCGGAATCGAGAGATGGAGGTCAACACAACTTCATCGCCAAGCCCAAGACCGTCAACTCCAACACCAACACGACGAATGCTGGCACAACTCCAAAGAAATCCGAATATGCGCCTCTAGAAAAACACAGACAACACTCATGGTTCGCGAAATGTATCGCTTCCTCATCAAAACGCACAAACTGATGACGCCCGAGTTTATGAGCGTGTTTGGGTTAAATCGGCGCTACGTGCATACAATGGTCAATCGCACGAAATTTCTTGCATGCTATGAAGGCGACGAAGCATCCGCACTCATGTTTGGTTTACTGGTGCCGTCGATGATGACTCCCAACGTCCATCTCGACATTTTCGTGAGAGGTGAAGCATTCCAAGAGCCGGACTTCTACGTCAAAATGAGCGACCCAGTACTTGGTCCAGTCAAGAAACAACTCCGAGACATGATTCCGTCGCGACATACAGGAACAATCGACCGCACAAGACTGATGGAAGAACAGAATTACCCACGCCGCGCGTAGTCTACAGGGGACTGTGCCCCCCGTTATCCCCCCAGCCTACGGCTTTCAAGGTTTGTGTCAGGTAGTGTCAGGGGACAGGGGAGTCCCCAGTACCAAACTTTTTTTTTAAAGTTTTGCGACGGGAGGCAGAGTCCCCCTGTATAATATAATATATATATATATATATATATACTTTTTACTTGTATTTTCATGCCAACAGTCGCGGTTCGTCCATCAAGAGAAGAATTTGATTCACGCAGATATCATAGACCGTCAGCAGGACCGTCATCAGGACGAGTATCAGCAGAACAAGCGGCAACAGCATCGGGGCGAGGAGCAGTATTGGGACCACAACCGCCTCCTGTAGAACCACCACTTAAAAAATTCGGACCTGATACGTTGGAAAAATATTTAGCAAAAAAAGAAAGAAAAGATACAAGAATAAGAGAAAAATTAAATCAATCAAGAGTTGAAACGCTTTGTCATCCGTTTCGCATTGAACTACGCGCTGTAATGAACCGAAGAACAAACGTCATACACGAGGTGAATAGAATACAGGATGAGTTAAAAAGTATTCGGATGTTAATGCCTTGGTTGCGTCGCAATCGTCCCCATTCTTCAAAAAGGAGAAATTATCTCGAACAACTACAAGATATGTATATGTTAGAGCGTCTACAAAAGCAAGAAGAAAAAATGCGTTTAGTAGACCGCATTATAGAGTTAAGAAAGATAATCGAGAATATACACAGGCAACACGAAATACCATTCATTGAATATTCTGGCGCATTTGGTTTTGATGGAGGCGCAGGCGCATCAAATAAAACCGAAAAAAATAAACAGAAACAGAAACATAAACATAAATGGTCACTCAAATACAAACGCAGCATTGACTGTAAACATCCGCGCGGTTTTTCACAACGACAGCATTGTAAATATGGTCGAAAGAATGTAACCAAAAAACGGTAGTAGTAGTAGTAGTAGTAGTAGTAGTAGTAGTAGTAGTAGTAGTAGTAGTAGTAGTAGTAATAGTAGCTTGATGCATAAATATGGCGGTTATGGTGGTTAAGAATATAATATATAATATATAATTATATATAGTTATATATAATAGAAATACTTGTATTTTCATGCCACCTAAACTCAACCCGGGAGCCGGATCTTCAAGACCAGGAGCATCCGGAGCGTCAGGAGCAGCAGCAGCACGACCACCGTCATCTTCAAATTCAGGAGCAGCAGCAGCACGACCACCGTCGTCTTCAAATTCAGGAGCAGCAGCAGCACGACCACCGTCATCTTCAAGACCAGCCGCATCTGGAGCAGTGATACTACATCTGGAAAGACCACCTGGAATGCAAGATAGAGGTGCCATCAGGCTGGAAAGACCCAGGGATCTCGATGATATAGGCGCTATAAAACGAAAAAGAAGTCAAGTTGAAGGCACAGGTACAGGTGCCGTAGTAGTTCCCGTAGTAGCATTAGGTCCCGTGTTTGGTCCAGATACATTGGAAACAGCTATGGAAAAAAAAGAAAGGGCGCAGATAAACGCAAGAAAAAGATTAAACGAAAAAAGAGCCGTAGATGCTTGTCATCCATTTCGCCTTGAATATAATATTATGAAACGTCGTGGGATAAATCTGGTAGGCTTGGTTCGAAGGGTAGAGAGACATTTATTTTCACTCGATGTAGAATTACGTAGGTGTGAGCGGTATCCTGGCAACCATGTCAGAAAACAAGACATCACACAATTACAAGACATTTATATGTTGGAGCGTCTACAAAAGCAAGAAGAAATAATGCGTATACGAGACCGCATGGCAGAGTTAAGAACTATAATTAGGAATATACACAGGCAATACGAAATAGAACTGAACCCCGCGGACGAGATTTTACAAGATCATCATGGAGGCACACAAAAACAAAAACGGTCGCTCAAATATAGGCGTACATAATCATATGAAAATAAAGAAAATAGTATAACGACATGTCACAATTAATATAATTCGTTTTATTCGTTTTATTCGTTTTATTCGTTTTATTCGTTTTATTCGTTTTATTCGTTTTATTCGTTTTATTCGTTTTATTCGTTTTATTCGTTTTATATTAAAATAATATAATGAAATTAAAAATAGATAATATACTTATTACAATAGTAGTTATAGTAATATTACTTCAAATTTCTGTAACGTATTTGTTTACAAATACTAAAAAGTTTTCGATTCGTGCATTAATACGAAATCTAAGTATTGGAATATGTATTTATTTTTATACGATAGTTAAGAAGGCATACATACTGTTTCTACCAGTACTTTTAGAAATATTGATAGAAATTGCAAAATGGAATGGGTTTCATATTGAAAAGTATATAGCCACAGAATACATGTATAGCGACTATTTTCACGAATTAAGTATAGAAAATGATAAAGTATACACAAATCTAACAGAAGGAAATTGTGACAAAATTTTTGGAATTGATACGAAGGACCATTCCTCTGACAATTTGAAAAAAATATTAGACTGGACGACAAAAGTATACAATGAGGCATATGATAAAAAACTACCTTACTTTGTAGACATGAATGGAAATAAACATACAGAAAAAATAAAAGAGATAACAGACGATGAAAAATTCAAACTAATATGTGACATATGTAAAGTAAAACCAGGTATGAAAATCCTAGAGATTGGTTTCGGTGAAGGAGATTTCATGCGTTATATCAAAAAACATTACGATATTGATGTGGTAGGTGTAAGCATTTCGGAAAAACAAGTTGAACTTGTAAAGTCTATGGGATTTAATGCTTACCATATGAATTTTTGGAATATGACACCAGAGGTCATTGGTAAGTATGACTTAGTATTACAATGTGGAAATATTGAATATGCGTTATGTAGTGGAGAAAACCAGAATAAATATACCGATTTTTGTAAAATAATAAATAGTTTATTAAATGATAAAGGTAATTATTTCATAACGTGTATTCATGCAAATGACGACTTTGGAGAAAAGTCACTAGGAGATTATCTTAGATTATACTTTTTGTGGAGTGGAAATGATGGACTTTATCCAGGCGGAAAAGATGGTTTTTCTAAACATGCTGAAAAGGCAGGATTAATTCCAATACACCAAGAAGAAAGAACGAACGACTACTATATAATTTCAGTATTGTTTTTATCGTATTATCGTTGTAGAAAAAATAACAAATGTGAAAATACATTTTCAATATCCGGATTTATGAATGCGTTATTTAAGACAATTGCTGCACCTTATTATATACATACCTATTTATGTATGGCACCTACTAAGTATTACTACTGGTCACCCTGGTTATATCAATTCATTCCGCAATACAAAAATGGAAAATGGGTTTCACCCGAAACATTAGAATACATTTTGTTTGAAAAATCAAGTTCAGTTAATTAACGTGTAGTATAAAGCCACAGGCTTTTTCAATTTACTCACGTTTCCATTTTTATTTTCCCTCGCATTTCAATTTCCACCCAACAGAAAATTGAAATGAATATAATCCTGTAAATCAAATACAGTGCCAAAAGCAAAGAACCAACTACTCGAACAAAATGTCTCAAGCATCCATCAACATCTCCAACTCTGCCATCGAACAAATCGGTGAGCGTCACAAGCAACTCATCGAGTCTATCAACAACGCCCGTCTTCGTTCTCGTTCCCGTACCGGCAAATTCACATCCAGACACGTATGGACACAAGGCGAACTCACCGACGTGTGTTGCGCCTTTCTCCTCAACTACAACAAAAAGACTCTCACGGAAATTGCCCAAGAACTTCGCACGTGTTTTACAGAATACATCAAATTTCAAGACCAAGACCAAGACCAAGACCAAAACCAATCCATCGACAGCGACGATGAACCGATTTGCGAAGCGCTCGAATATCGCCAAGGAGTGCCATCCGTCAACTCAATCGAACTCAAGCTCATGGACTGTGTGAACCTTTGTTACCGGATATCGTCGGGATCCTACACGAGAGCTACCAAAATGCATGCCGAGATTTGGCAACACATCATGTGCGCCCAAAAGCATCGCGAAATGATCCACACAATGAAGGTCGCCGCCACCACCACCACCACCACCACGAAAAGCGAGCCAACGACGCCAACGACGCCAACGACGCCAAAGAACAACGCATCGGCGGATGCACCCGGAGCACCCGTCAAAACCAAGAAGACCGCCACACCGCCACCTCGTCGCAAGTACCTCCT
>Ga0214921_10009832_pt1 | contig 11981 bp, 9 predicted proteins | sample LL1505_MetaG_FD_177992 | JGI IMG/M metagenome (GOLD analysis project Ga0214921, IMG submission 177992) | Freshwater microbial communities from Lake Lanier, Atlanta, Georgia, United States - LL-1505 | ecosystem: Environmental > Aquatic > Freshwater > Lake | place: USA: Georgia | collected 2015-05-28 | reverse complement strand
GGTCAGACTACGCCGGCGTAGTCTGACCCCTTAAGCGTAGCCTGACCCTGTTTATAGGGTCAGGCACCATCAGCGTAGTCTGACCCTCTTAGGGTACTGACCCTCTTAGGGTAGTCTGACCCCTTTTTTTGGGGCATAAGTTCTGGGGACATGTGGGCAAGGGTCACGTTGGCATGGAGCGCGTGTGAAACACGCGAGGGGACATGGTGACACGGGGACATGGAGCGCGTGTGAAGCACGCGAGGGGATAAGTTGGCAAGTGGGCACGTTGGCATGGAGCGCGTGTGAAGCACGCGAGGGGACACGTTGACACGGGGACACGGGGACACGGGGACAAGGGGAGAGGCAAAGATACAGAGGTCCAAAGATCCAGGGTGGGGTGGGGGCAGGACCGTCGGGAATTTAAGTCGGTAAATTATAATTATTTAAACCCATTATAAAATCTGCCCCTCTGAAAAAGCTAGCTTCGGCCTTCCACTATTTTCATATTAAAAATATGAATTATGTAGCTTTTAGGTCTAAAGAATAAAAGCTGTCAGAATGTCAGCAATAACCTGGATGCACTTTCCTCAATCGCATTTACCTTCTAAGGAATGCGTTTCGATAATTGATGCTTTTAAGTCTGAGTTCTCGAAATTTAATTCGAAGAAAAATAAATTAAATAGCAATAACGTCTTAAGCGTAATTGAGCCGGCACTTAAATCTGCAGGTTTTAAAGTTGAGGCATCTAAAAAAGCAGATGATAAAATTGCAGTTCCAGTTTTATTCGGACGAGATGGCAAAGTTCATAAAACATTTAATGTTGATGCTTATCATCCAATTGGAAAATTAGTTCTAGAAGTGGAAGCAGGTCGTGCAGTTGTAAATAATCAGTTTCTAAAAGATTTTTTCGAAGCGTGTATGATGCAAGATGTAGATTATGTCGTAATAGCAGTAAGAAACGACTATCGTGGAAATAATGATTTTGAAGCTGTATGTGCATTCTTTGAAGCTCTATATGCATCTCAGAGAATGATTTTGCCTCTTAAGGGTGTGACTCTTATTGGTTACTAAGTTTTTCTAGTTCACTAATTATCTCAACAGGATCAATCTTGAATTGTAAATCATTAGCTGAGTCTTTGCCGCCGTCACCGCCTTTTCTCTGCATGGTTAAGCCGGTACCTAAAATCAGATTTCCGTTTTTATTAATCTGAGGTTTTGTAAGTAAACAGCATTCGATTATTTGGTCCATTGGATAGAGCTTCCAGAATCTTTTATCACCAACATGCATTTTCCATGATTCATCTTTTGCTTCGTGGAAAAGTAGCCAATCAGCTTTTAAAGGTGCCAATTCTTTACCTCGTAAGATATGTGAAATTATTTGTTTCTGAAACTTGGTAAAAAACTCTAAAAGTTGTGTTTGGTCGGATTCAGAGTTTTGATTTAGCATAACTCTTTCACCCGATTGAGTTTTGTGGGTGAATGCTAATAAGGTTTCAGCTACATTCTTGGGGATGCCGAGATCTTTGATGTAAGTCTCAACAGTCCCACGGTTGGCTTGTCCAAATGATACTTTAGGTTTATATGTTTTAATCGAAATTCCTTTTGTGGACGGTTCGACATTCTTTTTATCAAAAAGTACTACGTCTGGCTTTTCTTTGTTGCTTGGTTTCCTTGCTCCGAAATTTCCATATCCAGAGGTTTCGCAACATTCTTCAACAATCCATGCACATTCATCAGTTTGATTATTAATGCTGTTTATCAACTCTGTTTCGGCCTTCAGCCCTCTATGTGCGGCTGCAGACTGTGCTGATATTAGATCTCCCTCTAATTTAAAATCTAGTTGCTGGGTTAGATTCTGAAACTGTGCCCAATCCGTCGACTCGCTTAGGACTTTGCGTGGTTGAATTTGTAATTGAAGATAATCTTTTATGCTGGTGTCGCCTGCAAATAGACCTCCGCCGTATCTTTTTAGCACTAGGCCTTGTCCTAAACTAATTTGCCTTTTATCACGACCCATCGCACCGACATCACTGCTTAAAATTGCATTAAGAACTTCGCCAGGTGCTATATAACTCCATGCAGAGTCTAGATTCTTTCTACGGTCAAAAAAGACTATTAGATCAACACTGTCTTTACCGATAGTTTTATTGTCTCTTATAATATCATTACCGCGCCCAAGTAATGCTGATTTAATGAACTGTTTTCTTACTGATTTTAATAGGCGTATTAAGCTTCTTTGGTTGGTCTCGCTCAAGTCGCAAAAGTGAGCATAGCCTTTCTCTAGATCGGCAGACTTAGAGTATTCGTTACGATTTTTTGATGACGGTTGGGTTGTCCCGGTATAAAGTTTTAATATCCTAACTAGCTCATCACTAAACGAACAGTCAGTTGAGTAGAAGTCTACCATACGTCTCTCAATTTGGTTACTGCCTCCTCCGTCAGCACTTATTACCGATATCGCTAGGGAATCTGGAAGACTTTTGAATTTAACGAATAAGTCTGACTTTGTTGTCGGAGGTGGTAATTGAATACTTTCAATTTCTAGTCTTTTACCGGTTGGAAGTTTTCTGTCTTTTGTGGCTAGGATTGATTCGCATGCTTTCATTAGATCGCCGTCTCTGGAATTGAACTTTTCGACCAAATTCTCAACAGCAGCTTTCCCTGACTTTGCGTTGCTGTTGATTTTTTTCATCTAGTAGATTATTACTAGATAAATTACTCAGTCAACGTGGTAGAGTCTGATATTACTTCAACCAATGGGTCTTTATTTCCTTAAAAATAGCCTCAACGACATTAACAACTACACTATTACCAAACTGTTTGTAGCGCTGAAGGAGTGGTACATCGAGGGTGTTTACATCCATTCCTTTATATCCCATGGCCCTGGCGCATTCTGTTGGTGTGAGTTTACGGACACGTTTACCTATTAAATAAGCACCTGTCTTCGAGGCCGCCCCGCCACCATAAGCTGAAAATGTGATTGCATGGCCTTGGATTGAATAGATGCGTTCACCTTGGCCTCCTTTGCCCATTATTCCTATTCTAATGGGCTTAGTGGCTTTTGTTTGTTCTCCCTTACGATAATCAAGATCGCCCCGCATAAGCGTAATTTTTTTTAGGAGATCTTCGCCAATTTCGTCATCGTTTTGAATGTCTTGATACAGGTAGTGCTGCTTATTTTTGTACTTCAAATGTAGTCCGCTAAAGAGATCTAACCATTCAGTCCATTTGAACTCGTCCTCTACGAGATCGTTTCGTACAGCTACGATATAAATCCGTTCACGCTTTGTAGATGCACCAAAATCGCTAGCATTGAGAACGGCATGGGAGAGGCGATAGCTTACTTCTCCTTTCGTTTCATCAGCCATTTTCTTTTCCAGATGATACTGAATAGCCTTGAAAGTGTTACCATTGTCATGGCGAACAAAGTTTTTTACATTTTCAAGAAAGACTACTTTTGGCCTGTGATGCTTGGCAATTTTGTAGATTTCAAAAAATAATGTACCACGTGGATCCTTGAAGCCACCTTGTTTTCCTGAGATACTAAATGCCTGACAAGGAAAACCGCCACACAGAACATCATGGTTTGGGATACGTGTGAGTGTTTCAACCGATTCAGTTAATTTTGTGATGTCGCCAAATGGCACTTGTCCGAAATTCATAAAGTATGCACGTCTAGCGTATTTGTCCCACTCGCTAGAAAAGACACAAGTACCCGCCGCTCTTTGTCCTGCTATACGAAAGCCTCCAATACCTGCGAACAAATCTATAAATTTAAATTCTGAAGCTTTAGCTTTGAATGCTACTCTAGGTTTAGCAAAAGGCTTGGGGACTTCGGTTTCGCCGGCTTTGGTCTTATAAACACGTTTGTAAATTTTGGGGTGGTGGGCCCTGTGTGTAAGTTCAGCAAGATCATCTAAATCATAGCCCCCGTCCCATGGATATTTTGGCTTTGATAATTTAGACACACGAGGCATAAAAGATACTGAACGTCTGAACAGTAATAAATTTGTGTCAAGTTTTACCTAGATTTTATATGCTTTCTGGCTAATATAATTCTTAAGATAAATTGTAACACGCTTTCAGTTATTTATCTGGCTGGTTATCTAATAATAACATCAAATTATTGAATGATTAAGGTAGTTTTTCCGAATGCACAATCGTCTACTAACGACGGACCTAACGACTCAGCTGCAGAGCATTTTAGTGGTAATATTCTCTCACACCTGGCGCGCGAATGCGCACAGAATTCAATCGATGCTAAACCTAAGACAGGTGAATCTGCTCCAGTCGTTCTCGAGTTTAAATTAGAGAAATTTTCAAAGAAAGATATTCCATGTTTAATACCTGAAATTAAAGATGCGTGGTCGGCCTCTCAAAAAAGATGGCCCCAGCAGGAGTACAAGTCCTTGTTTAATAATGCCACACAGAAACTATCCTCAGATTTTGTAGAAGTACTTGTAATTTCTGACATGAATACTGTCGGTCTGCTCGGTATGTCAGATGTTTCAGACGAAAGTACTGGAACCTGGAGTCGTTTGGTAAATTCGACTGGAGTTGCGAATAGTAATTTAGGAGCAGGCGGTTCATTCGGTCTTGGTAAGATGGCGCCTTTTGCTGCATCCGCGACTAGGACAGTGTTCTACCAAACATATTCAGAGGATGGCTGGGGCTTCCAAGGTGTTTGTAGATTAATGACGCATGTTGGGCCTGATGGTAAGAAGAAACAAAGAATTGGTATGATCGGCTCGCCCTCTGTCCATCCAGTTGAGAAATACGAAATGGTAATTCCGGTCTGCGAATTTGAACAAATACCAAAAGCTTTTAAAAAACACCGACTCCAAGGGGTAAAGGGAACAGATATTTTTATCATAGGATTTAAAAAGACAGAGGATAACTGGGAAAAGGATATTATGCATGCATTAGTAACAAATTTTTTCCCCGCAATCTTGGATGGCGTAGTTGAATTTGTAGTTCAAGGAGAGAGAATTGAAAAAAGTAATTTAGTAAATGTAGTTGTTGAGTTGAGAAAAAATGTCGGATCTGTTTTTGATAAGTCAGCGCTGCAAGAATTAGATTCAACTCTGTGGTTTATAAAAGCTATGCAGAGTGGCTCTATAAAGACTAAGACTTTTGATATCCTCGGTGAGGTGAAGCTTGGATTAGTACAAGCCTCGCCAAGCGAAATTAGAGAGTCCGGCGACATGCCTAATCAGTGCTTCATGTGTCGAAGCAATAAAATGAGAATTTTTCTTAAAAAATATAATCAAGTACCATTCTCATTTGCTGCTTTTTTCATTTGTGATAATAAAGAGGGGAATGAGCTTCTAAGACAAATGGAGCCGCCGACACACACCGCATGGGAACGTGATCGCGATAAAACTCCCAAGCACTCGGTAGATAATATACTCAAGAAAGTTTATGAATGGATAAGAGATGAAATTATGAATTTGGCCCCACCACAAAGTGCTGATTTTCAAAGTCTAGACGAGATAGCTAGAGCTATAAAGTCTCTCAAATCAGACCAAAATCAAGAAACGGGTGGAAACGGTGACCGCTTTATGGGGGATTTACCTGTAAGAAAGGGTGAGTCGCGTTCACCTTTTTCCAAGATTAATTATTCATCTGGTGTTTTATTGGATGCAAAAAGACCAAGAACTCCAGTTTCAACTCCACCAGATAAACCTCCGGTACCTCCACCTGAACTTACTGTAGTAAAGTCTACTTCTAAAATTACTTATTTGGGTGAAGGAAAGTACCAAATTGAATTAAAAATTAAAGACACAGCGGTAAATTTAAATGATATTAGAATCAAGATTTATGCAATCAACTTTAGTAATTCACCGGACGCAGTAGATTTTAATATAATTAATCAAGCTGAAGTGGTGAGACTTAACGAACAACAACATATTATTAATCTTACCTTTAATAATAATCGAACAACTATTTTCGAGATATCTACCAAAATAAATATGCTCAGGTTAGGTGTAGCTGCTTTCATCCCTAAGCTTGATACTCAAAATGAATAATTTTTACTACCCAGTTCTTTGCCCTCACTCAGAACTACCTGACGGTTTCAGGGATGATAGTCTATGGGACGGATATAAATACGGATTATTAAATTTGGATGTCGAATTAAAGGATTTTGGTAAGAGTGTTTTATTTCGAGTTACATTTAAAAACGACGCTCTTCGTAATCACATTGAAAAAAATGAGGCAAAAATGACACTTATTTTGGAGGCAAAAACCAGTTTAGTGAGAAAAGCAATTACGGTGAATACTTCAAATATTACCAATGACCAAATAACTGTTGAAGGTGATCTTGACGTACTTGGTGTACCGATGCCGGCAGAAGCAACTGTCTACATTGTTTCAACTACTTCGTTAAATGATTATAGACTTCCAGGCGCACCATCAAGTATGGGAAAGACTGATGGAATCAAGATGCCTCCAGGTGCGATTCTGGGCTATAGTTTATGTGTACCACTTTTGCCTAAGCCACCTTCTCGAGATTCTATCTTAATTGTAGAGTCCAATCCAGAGCTTACAAGCAAAGTACCAACGGCAGCTATTTATGGATTTGATAGAATTCGTGTGCAACTTGAGCCTTCATTATATGATTTATATCTTAAATTAAAGGATTCCCCGATTTACAGACCTATTATTGCTTATGCCGTATCAATGCCTGCCTTAGTTCAGGCTATTACTCTTATCGAGCAGTCTGAAAATAATGATACTATTTCTGGCAGAGATTGGTATCTAAGTATTAAAAAACATCTAGATAAATTATATGAGTCAGGGACAGCAGGTATCTCAAGACAAGATGATCCATATAAAAAAGCTCACTACATCATGAACAACCACGTTTCATTGGTATACGGCTTCAATTCATTATTAAGCATATCCGCTGACCCTTAATAACATGAAAATTTTTACAGAAGATAAGTATTACAAGATATTCACTGCTGTGACTATTTCAGAGTCACCAATAACATTATCAAGCAAAGGACTATGTAAAATTGTTAGTGCGATTGAAATTGAAGACGTAAACATCGAACCTATACCAAATTTTAAGTCTGATGAAGACATCTCGCAAATAATCAAGGATGTAGTAGCAGCAGATAATTTAAGTGTTTATGACTACAGAATGTCTAAGGCTCTATACCAGGCACTTGAAGGGCTGACCCCATCATTATCAGTTGATTGGAGATTATGGGCATCACTCAGCTTCGTAAAATGTTTGGACTATATGTCAGTCCGCTGGAATGTTCGTGCTCCAATCTCTAATGAAACAGTTAAATATGATATAGCACGAAATGGTGAGGTTATTTTAAAAAAAATTACTTTCAGTGAATTTAAAGAAGAATTCGCATCTGGTGTAATAGCTCCAACCGATGATTTTTTTATTTTAAATGTAAGCGATAAATGGGAAAAAGTATCAACTATCGATTGGAACGGCGCTTCAAATACAACAATTTTAAATTTAGATTCTGATCTTAACGAAGATGATGAAAATGACACTTTGAATTACTCGCCTTTAAATCGTGCAAGGGGTATTCTATTGCAACGCTGGCTGGGTGGCGGTGGCGGATTAACTTCACTAACTAGACATGGCGTAGCACGGTTATGGTGGATAGCTAAAATTGCCAGCATGGCTGCAGCTGAAAACCCTAGAAGTGAGAAATCAACCTCAGATCACTATTTGAAAATATTATTTTCAAATCAAAATATACAGTGGAGTATTGTTTTACGGCGCTATGGTGCAATGCCTGTGCTAGTTAAGGTATTATTAGATTTTATTTTCTCGGAATATCTTGTGGACACAAATGACCAAACGCTGCCCTATAAAATAAAAGAGCCATCGACAGTTGATGAAATTAAAAGTTTAACTAAACTTGTTAATACTGCTGTAGGTGGATCGCTTTATGACTTAAAGTCCTACGATGAGATGTACGCTGACATTCACAAATTTAAATCTTTGATAAATGTCCAGAATTCTTAGAATATATATTCTAATTTTTAAGTCCGTGTAGTCTCAGATGGCAATCCAGTAGCAGGGGGTCGGGTCGGTCAGCACTATTGTCGGGCATCGTTATCTGTTTTCCTGCCAGGTTTGAATATTTTGAGTGTTCAGCTTTTTTACTTAAAACTATTTTAATATTATCGGGATCGATACCTAGGACGCCGAAATCGAATAAACTATGGATATCTGCTCGTAGTAGGATCCCATTTCTAACTTCGTTAGTATGTAAACCTCTGTACGGGCTAATATGTGCCGCTTCTAATGCTTCTGAAATATCGTAACCAGTAACTGCGCATCTATTATCATAGCTTGATAGTAGTGACGCTCTAAATTTTGACTGTCCTTCACGTATTACTGAAATTGTTTTTTCCCATCGTCGATTATCTGACTCCATGTCAGCAGTATTGCTGAGCTTATTGGTGGTTTTTTTCTCAGATAAAGTCGAGTTATCGTTAATTCCCTGAAGAAAGAAGTAGCCGGTTCTTGGATTATAATCTCTGACAAAAGCAAGACCCAGAATCTTATATATTTTTTTGCTTTTATCAGGTAGTTGTCTAAAAACTGCGATTGGAACATTATGCTCTAGGTTTAATATCATCGCTTTGTTACGCCATAAGCTTTCAGGATTTCCAACGCTTTGGATTTCATGCTGATATAGGTATGACCATGTTCCGTCGTCTTCATATACTGGTTCTTTATCGTTATAGAGCGTAGTTGCTTTGTCTCTAACTGACGATCTCACGCTCAATATATAATCGATATCTTTAGGTTTGAAGATACCCGCTGCCTTAGTCGCTAGTACAACACCGTTACTAGTTTTGTCCGGCCATCCAACTACCTGTCCTGTCTTTTCAAGAAACCACATGAGGGCTTCTCTGTGGTTAGAGTTAGGCAGTGCTAGAATACGCTCAACCAACATCATTTACATAGACTGCCAAGATCAATCTCTAGATCCAGGATAAACTCAAATTATTTTAATAATAAATATGATTTAATAATTTTATTATAATTTATGGCAGATTTTTGATGACTACGTCTGACTAATTGGCTTTTTGCTTATTTAGTTAATGAATTTTCTTCAAACTATGCTCAATCCCCACGATTTTTACTTTCTCACTAAAAATAATATTCATTCAACTATTGTTGTAGTAAATACAACTTGCTCTGCAAACACGCCTATTCATAATTTTTTTGATTTATGTCAGACCAACTTAAGGTGTTTTTATTAGATTGTTGGTTATTTAGATTATGCAGTCTACGAGTAATAATGGGATTTCTTCCAGCTTATTGCTAAGACCCCAAACATGTATTTTCCATTAAAAATAGATATAGATTCTTAACATAACTAGTGCTCAATCGTATGGAAAATCCACCTTATATTAGAAATCTTGATGGAGATGCTATACACATACGAGGTGATGTTTTCATGGATCAATGTGCAACAGGTTTGGCATGTTTTCTATGCGGAAAAGCTAAAAGTGGCGATGATAGTGAATTCGACCGAGAACATGTTATACCTAAATGGTTATTAAAGACCTCTGAGTTGCTTGCTGCTACAATAATCATGCCCAACCACCAAAGAGTCCGTTACTCAAGGCTTACCGTGCCTTGTTGTAAGCACTGCAACAAAAGGTTGGCCTGTGTATTTGAGAACCCCATTTCAATTGGTCACAAGAATTCAATTTACCGGTTAGCAAAACTATTCGCCCGAAATGACTTCGAACTTTCGCATAAATGGAGTTCGTTAATTTTGCTAAAATTTGCATTGCATGATATGAAATGGCGACGTGACGTGAGTGATCCAAATTCACCTTCGATTGCATCTTTTTACGATTGGAATGAAATCCACCATCTTAGTTGTATAGCTAGGACCGCCATTTCTGGTTTTGATATTCATCCAGATGCTATCGGATCCATTTTAATAGTAAGGACAGAAGAATTTAATTTTAACCTTACGACGAACATGCATCCACTTTCTATAATGCTTAGTATTGACGGCTTATGCCTTATTTCCGTTCCGTGTGATGGAACATATGCAGCTAAACTGCATAGAGACCTAGTTCGTCGAATTCAAGGTCTGGCACTAAGTCGTTTTCAGTCGCTTGAACTTTTCTGTCGTTATACTGCTGCTGCTAGTCTTCTCTGGCCTAGATTAGTTTTTGAAACTATTCCAGAAGGAGTAATTCAAATCCGTGGATCTGTGCCATTTAGTTTCCATCCTGGAAAAGAAAAGTTGAGACGTGCTTATGGAAGGCTATTAGACTATTATTTATCAACACAAGGTGTATATGGCGAAAAGTCAGATATTGATCAGATTAAAGTGCTAAAAGGTGAGTTCACATTTTTCTCCCAAGAAATCAAATCTGTATTGCCGACCACATAATCCATTAGTAATTTTAGCCAATTAATTTTTTACTTGTGCGTAAGAGTAGAGTCTTTTCATTTTCAAGAATGTCTCTGTTTTTGATATATCGTCGATTAAATTGCTACAGATTGTTTAATAGGAAATGTCTTTGGTTTAATAATGCGTAGGGTCTATCTATTCGTTAACGCTTATCGAGCTGAGCAATCAGTGCTTCGATTGAGAGGGGAGGGCGGACCTTGTGAAGCATTCGGTGACAGTTTGCACAGACTGGTCGAAGGTCTTTAACTGGATCGATTATATACTCTTCGCCTTGATCCGCAATTTGTTGGAGATGGTGAACTTCGATGAAGCCTTCACCGACACTGCCGTACACTTTACCAAAATTAAAACCACACACGGCACAGTTATATCCGTGATGTTCGATGCAGGCCTCACGGGCGCCAGGGCTACGGTCATAGGTCTTAATCGTTAAAGTCTTCGGGCGACCCTCGGCATACTTTCTAACAGCCTCGGGGTTAAGGGGCTTAAAGCCTAAGGTGTTATTGGACAGAATCTCGGACAGAAGTTTCTCGGCAATTTCCTCTTTAACCGAGATGCCGCTGGCTTGTGGACTCCAAAGTTGCTCTGGGAACCTATGCTCGAGTTCTTCGGTCGAGAAGATTGGCTTCTCAGAAAGGGCCTTGAAGAGTAAATCAGTTCGGAGAACGACTTGTCCAGCTGCACGTTTGGTCTCATCCCAGTGAGCTCTTTCATAAGGAACCGAACTTACATAGCCACATCCGATTATTCCCCTAGGCTTAGCACCAACTTTAATGAGGAAAAAGAGATCGCCGGGCTGGATACGTTTCGTATTTCCGCAGCTCCAGAACCTCTCGTAATTCTCAGCGTTATTGACCCGATAGATCGCATCTTGGAAGTCGGCCCAGTGCCACCTATCTGGATTCCAAGTATAAATGAAGCATGCCATTATTAAACGTCAGTTTTACTGTGAAGAATTGCTGCTTTTAGTTTCGATACGAAGTTATGTTTGTTAATTTTTGCAGATAAAATCTACCAATTTCACTAAAGTTGTAGGGTTGGCTTTTCAGATATCGATTTATACGGGTTGAATTGATAAATTTTGATTAAAATCTTTGTGATTCATTATATTCATTTATATATTTACTAAATACATTCTGGAATAAAATCGTATTATCATACATCCACTTGAAGTTTTTAGTATTCGATTCTTTGTTTTCTGAATTAGTCAACTTGTGGCTTATTTTGATGCGCGAAGCAACAGCAGCATCAATCCATTCAGCAGTTGCCCCAATCTCTTTTTCAATCTTGGACTTTTTTTCTAACAAAAAGTTAAATAGTTTTTTGTTTTTATTAATATAAATTTCACAACCCATTTGGTTTTCACGTGAATTAAGGGTAAGAGCAACGTGTGCTTCGGAATTTCCCATTGAAATATCATACCAGTGCTGCGGACGTGGAGTTCTTAGTCTAATATGCGTATCTTCGAGTCTTACATAGTCCTTAAACTTATTCCAAAACTCGAGTTGTTGTATTTTGGTATTAGATATTTCGCCTGATCCTGAACTGGTTTTAACCGCTTTAGCCCATTCG
>Ga0214921_10009831_pt1 | contig 11982 bp, 11 predicted proteins | sample LL1505_MetaG_FD_177992 | JGI IMG/M metagenome (GOLD analysis project Ga0214921, IMG submission 177992) | Freshwater microbial communities from Lake Lanier, Atlanta, Georgia, United States - LL-1505 | ecosystem: Environmental > Aquatic > Freshwater > Lake | place: USA: Georgia | collected... | reverse complement strand
TTACACAATTATTTTCGAGTGCTGGAATAATTCGAGTTACTTCTAATATAGATTCTCCACCATAGTAATGTACATTAAGAACTATTTTACTTCTGGCAAAATATTCTATAGATTTTTCAAAAAATAAATTAGTAATTATTTTTACAGAATATTTTTCGTTGGTTAATTCTTTTAGCCATGATCTTCTTTTATTATTTAAATTTCCAATAAATAGTATATCAATATCTTTTTTTATATTTGCAAGATCATTATATTTGTTTATACCGCTTGGCATATATGGTAAGAAAAATGCATTTATACCGTATTCATTTAATTTACACACATTTTTTATTGAATAATCCAATACATATATTGCTTTTTTTAAAAAATTAATATATCCATCTGACCATATTTTGTCAGTTGTAAATTGTTCAAAATTATAAACAATATATTTTTCTGGAGTTATATTAATGTTTAATTTATTAAATGGAATAAATGTTAAATAAACATCTTCTTTTGAAAAAACATGATTAGTATTACAATTAATTAAATTAACTTTTTCTATACCCAAATATTTTATAAAAAAGTTATATACAACCTCTGATATATGAAAAAAATAAGGAGATTGATTATAAATAAATAATTTTGACATATCTATACTACTTTATTATATTTATTTATTATATTTATTTTATTGTTATAAAAACGTATAAATATGATCTTATTTGGCTTTTCTAAATTAAAAATTGAAAAACACACGAAATATATTAATTTAAATATGTAATTGATATTAATTAAATTATTAATGTCAAATTTAACGTTAAATATAGAATCAAATACCCAGTCTGATACCCTGTCAAATACCCAATCTAATACCCTGTCAAATACCCTATCAAATACCCAATTAGTTAATGGTCATAAAAAAAGAGGTCGTAAACCAAAAAATATGTTATTTAATGCAACTGATCTTGTAAACACAGATGCACAAATTAATTCACAACCTAATACACAAACCAATATACTAACTAATTCACAAACCAATTCACAAAATATTTCTTCAGAAGAAAAACCACTACCAAAGAAAAGAGGTCGTAAACCAAAAAATATGTTATTAAATTCTTCAGATGATTTAAATTCTGCTGCTAATTTAAATTCGACTACTGTTTCTAAAACAAAAGTTTCAAAAAAAGAAAAATCAAAAACTGAAAATAATCAGACAATTAATGGGAAAATAGATGTTGAAATTTCAAAAGAATTAGATTTTTCAACAGATAGTAATCAACGACCAAATGATGTAGTAATTGATATTGTATCAAATATTTGGTTAAACAAATATCAACCAAAAACATTAAATGAAATTATTGGAAATAAAGAACATATAGTAAAAATTAAAAAATGGTTGAATAATTATGAAAATTCTACACATCATGCAGCTGTTATTTCTGGTGGTCATGGTGTTGGTAAAAATCTGATAGTTAGATTAGCATTACAAGAATCTGGTTATCAAATCAAAAATATTTATTCAACCAGTTTAAAAAATAAAAATATTGTGTCTGAAATTATCCATTCTTGTGCAAAAACAAAAAATGCATATACATCATTTAATCAAACAACAAATCATAAATATGCTGTAGTTATTGACGATACTGAAAGTATAACATTGTCATCGGAAAAAGATAATTTATTAGAATTATTTAAATTTAATTCAGAACATAAATATTTTCCACTAATTTTCATAAGTAATCTTCAACATTCTAAACTTATTAATAATTTAAAAAAATTATCATTAGAAATAACATTATATGCACCGCCTGTTGAACAAATTAAATCATATATTATCAGTATTTGTAAAAAAGAACAAATGAATATTTCTGATGATAAAATTTATCATCAAATAATTAAATTTTGCCAATCAGATATTCGCAGATTATTATTTGTTCTACAAGATTTATATTATACCTATTCAAAAAAAACAATAACATATGAAATGTTCAAGGAATATCAACAAATGTCTCAAAAAAAAGATATAGATGTTGGATTATATTATGCTGCTAAGAATTTATTAGATAATTATCATAATATTAATGATTGTCTACAATTATATGAAACTGAAAAAGTACTATTACCCTTGACAATATATGAAAATTTTTATAGAAAAATATTTAAACAAAATCTTACATCATCTCAAATACTTAAAATAATGTCAAATGTTACAAATTCTGTTAGTATTGGTGATGTTATTGAAACTAATATTTATTCTGATCAAAATTGGTTTTTGCAGAATATTCATGGATTTTATACATGTGCAGATACATCATATACACTAAATTCTATTCATAATCAAACTCAAACTCAAAAACAAACTCAAAAACAAACAAACACCAAAGAAAAAGAATCATCTCCCAAACAAAAAATAGATTATGAAGTTGTATTTAGTGCTGATCTAAATAAAACATCCTCTAAAAATATTAATAAAAAGAAAAATATTTTACCATTGCAAGCTAAATTTAAAAATAAAAATATAGAAGACATATTATACATTAATAAAATATTTTTTGAACTAGATCGAAATAAAATGACTTCTGAAATAAAATCATTAAAAGATACATATAATCTCGATACTAAATCTATTCAAATTGCTCTTAAGATTGATAAAACTAATGACAAAATCAAAGTTAATGAAAAAACCACAAAAAAGAAAACTGTTTCCGAAAAAATATTAGATATTAATGATGATATTATTGATGCTGATATGGACACCAATATTGAAATTGAAAATATGGATGTCTAGTATTGTATTTATCTTAAATTTATCTTAAATTTATCTTTATAAATAATTAGTATTAATTATTAATTATTTATAATTTGTCAATAATTTGTCAATTTAACTACTTTTAAGTAGAAATATATTTTAAAATATCTTCATCTGATATTTTATTTTTATTTTTCTTCTTATTAATCTTATCAATATATGCTTTATTTGTTAAAGCGTTTAATTCATGATTTACTTCACCAACTTGCTTCCAATCATCCTCTAGTTCGATTAGTTTATTTTTTTGTTTACGACCTCTTTTTTTATCTGTATTAGGATCTGTATTTGGGTTTGTATTTGGGTCTGATTTTTTTAAACTATTTAGTAATTCTGAATTAATTTGATAGGGTTTTTTAATTGTATCTACGAAATCATCTAATTCTTCGTCTGTTAAAGTTAGATTATCATTTGTATCAGAAGTTTTTATATCAGAAGTTTTTATATCAGAAGTTTTTCTATCAGAAGTTTTTCTATAATTGTTTGTTGATTTATTCGTTAGTGGTTTATCTGCATTTAATTTAACTATTGTAGACCAACTAGTTTTATTGTTTTGAGCTGGTTCAGCGCTGGGTTCAGCGTTGGGTTCAGCGTTGGGTTCAGCGTTGGGTTCAGCGTTGGGTTCAGCGTTGGGTTCAGCGCTGGGTTCAATACTTGGCCCAACACTTACTTTAATAGTTGATTTATTAACACCTAATTGGGGAAAATTTTTTTCATCACTAAATGAAATTGATTCATTAAATGGTTTATTTTGTTTGTATTGATTAGGTCGATTAGATTGATTTGGTCGATCAGATCGATCAGGTCGATTTGGTCGGTCAGGTCGATTTGGTCGGTCAGGTCGGTCAGGTCGATTTGGTCGATCTGATTGATTATGTTGTTTGATAACTCTATTAGTGCTATGTTGTCTAGATAATGTATCATCTTTTACAGTATTTTCATATTGTCTAGATTGACGAGATTGTCTAGGTTGTCTAGGTTGATTAGATTGATTAGATTGATTAGATTGATTAAATTGATTAGATTGATTAGAATGATTATTTGTATATAATCTTTTGGCTTGGTATGGTTTCGTGTCTTCTTCCATTTATAGTTTTTTATAATGTATAAAAATATATATTAAATGTTTAAATTAATCTAATTAATTTAATTAATTAAATATTAATTATGATCAGTTAATGAAATCTGACCATTGTTAAAACGTATTATAGAAAAACCCATATTTTGAACATGTTCTTTATGAGATATATATAAAATAGTTGATTCTAAAATAGAATCTTTTATATATTCTAAAATTTTTTTGGTAGTATTTATATCTAAAGCTGCGTCAATTTCATCCATAATTATAATTCTTTTATTTTGCATTTTGCTTAAAAATAATGTTTTACATAAACATTCAAATTCATCCCTGGACTAAAGTCCAGGGCTTTCTTTGAATATTTTTGTAAAATATTAAGGTCAGCATTATTTAAAATATTGTTAAAATCAATAATCTGTTGTTGAGAATATTTTTCTATACTTTTCAATTTTATATGATCTTTTTTAAACGACAAATAATTTTCAATAATGAACACAAATAATATTATTAAATAATTAATAATGTTTAATTCAGAATTTTTAAATAGAAGTATTATGAACATATTTTTTATCACAATAAAAATAGATGATATTATTATAATTATTATAAAATAAAAGAAATCACTGTCAAATTTTGTCAACAGTTTTAGATATTCTAAAATCTTAAAAAACATTTTATTATTATTTTAGATAATATATAAATTGTTAAAATTATAACTAGATAAACAAAAAAATATAATTTATAATATTTTAAATTTATAAAATGGTAATAAAGTTTCATGTTACAATTTATTTTGCTTTATTATTATTATTATGAATATTTTACTTATTTTTATTTTTTTTTATTTAATCCTAAATTGGCAACAAATATATTTATGGGATTATAATACATTTATAAATATGATACAAATGTTTATTTTTTACATTACATTGAAACTACAAACTAATAATCTACATAAATATTTAAAGATATTCTTATATGTTGTATCAATATTTATTTCTTTGTATAGTATATTTAAATTTAGTTATATTACTTATCTACTTGCATATATTATTATAAATTTATTTGAATTTTTTGATAAAGATATTTATAATGAAAATTTCATATATTATTGTATTGTTTGTGAAATATTATTTAATGCAATTAAAATATATTATGATACGTATCAAATAGGATTATATTTTTTTAACATAAAATTTATTAATATGTTATCTGTTATTTTATTGGTAAAAAATATTATTCAACTAAATACTGAGATAAATAATATAACTAAATTTAAAACAATAATAAAATTATCACTATATTTATTATTAATTATATTATATTTTATTATAATTGTATAAAATGATAGATACTTCTAATAAAGTCGAAAGCAATTGTTATGACACTCTCCCGACTAAAGTCGGGAGAGTGTCATAAATTCGAATAATGAAATTGATAAACAAATAAAAAATTCAACTTCAAATGAAATCATCGAAAATACTACAACTAAAATTGAAAATAATATACAACCATTAATTAATTATTGTAGAAACAAATATAATAAATCAATAATATTAGCAAAAAATCTTAATCAAACTAATGAAACCGATATAACCGATGAAACTAATAATTCTAACCAATCAAATCAACCTAACCAATCAAATCAACCTAACCAATCAAATCAACCTAACCAATCAAATCAACCTAACCAATCAAATCAACCTAACCAATCAAATGAAACTGATAATTTTAAAGTAAAATATTAAAATCTACAAAATTTTAATATCTCTATTAAAAAATATAATGTCTAATATCGTTGGGAAATTAGTGTTAAAATCAAATAAAAAAAAATATATTAAAGTAAAACGCAATCAGTTATTGCTTTTAGATGCACTTTTAAATGATGGAGGATACTCTAAAAAATATTTAGATCGTTCAAAAAATGTTAGATTTTCAGAGCATTCAGGACATCTTGGTTTAAATGAATCATCAATCGATAGAATAATTGTTAGTGCAAAAACTACTAGAGAAGATGCAGATGACAAAGAAATACTTTTACCACATAATTTATCAGATACATATGAATATGAATATTTTTTTCATACACATCCGCCAACTCCTTATCCAGGTGCTAGAGCAAAAGATGGTATAATATATGAATTTCCATCTATATCTGATATTTTTCATTTTATAGATCATTATAATATGGGTAAAACAGTAGGATCAATTGTTGTTGCACCAGAAGGATATTATATAATATATCCAAAAAATTTCTCCATGAAGAAAATTAAATATGATACTGAAATAGAGGATGAAATTTTTAAGAAAATGGAAGAAGAAAATAATTTAATCCAGGAAAAAGCTTTATTAAAATATGGAGATACATTTGACGAGGAATTTTATTTTTCAAATGTAGCAACAGATAATGAATTTTTAAAGATGTTTAATTCTATGGTTAATAAATATTTGGATAATCAAATAAAAATTATAATGAAACATAGATCCAAAGATAAAATGACCGGAAAATGGATCCTAAAAAGTTTGTATCTGCCTGTATAAAATAAAATAAAATAAAATAAAATAAAATAAAACTAAAAACTAAATTTAAATATTGACGTGATGAACATCCATATTTAACTTTCTATCATGTATATTGCATAATATTATTAAACCACGATTAATCCTAAACTTTGAATTAGAAATATAATTGGTAATTATACTTGTACCAGAGCTAATTTGTTTTGTTGCTAAATCTAAACCTCGATAATAATCTGCGTTCTTTTGACTATGCTTTAAAGCCTTAATTTCTACTATAATCAATTCAGGATTCTGCTGAGTTTCATCTGAAATAAGTATCATATCTGGAGAAAATCCCTTGGCACCTGGTTCATTCTTCTCTACTATAAAACCTAATGACCACTTCTTAAAGCCAGTTAGACCAGCATGTATGAATGGATCAAATAAATGTGAAATAAAAATTTCAATAGTTGCACCACGAATCAGATTATAAGATCCTTGAAAGGTAGAATTATCGATAGATCCACCATTATTGCCACAAACGAATCTATTTGTTAACATATCTAACCATTCAGGTGAGCGTTGGGGAATAAATATTAAACATTGTCTAAAAACCTGAATAAGTTCTTGATCAAAATCCTTATAAGTTGTATAAAATTCAGTTTCATCAGAACACGCAGTTAAAAATTGTGAATTAATAGATTCTGAACCATACTTCTCTACCCATAATTCTTTAAAATCATCTGTAAATTTAATTGGAGATTCAATAAATAATTCTAACATATGAAGATCAATTGAAGGAACAAGATTATGGTCTCTTTGTATAGACATGATTTCATCTGTATCAAAACTAAAAGGCTTTATATATATCTTGTCGAGAATTTTGTTCACGATTAAATTGTATTCGGACAATAATCTAGGAAATAAATCTGGACAAAATTCGCCTTTGGTCCCTCGAAATAAATACCATAATGCACCTGATTCATATTGAGATATTAATTCTTCTGATTCTGATGCAAAAATACGTCGAATAGAACTAGCTAAATCTACCTTGACATATAAAGTATCATTATGTCTATCATACAAAATAATTTGGATCAACTTCATTATTATTGACTTGTAACAATCATGAAACTTTGTAATATTTAGACCATTAAGATAAACATAATTCGGATCAAAAACAATATGGTCTAAAATTTTTGTCATGTATCTCATCATTTCATCACCACTTTTTGCATAAAGATCAATCTTAATTGGTCTAAAATCTTTATATTTTGGACATATATCTTCAGCATTGTCTAATACAAATTTAGCAAAAGCCTTTAACTTATCAAATATATCTTGATCCGAAAACTTATCTATCTTTAAAACAGGATGTAGATGAATTGCCAAAGGTAGAAAAATACCTGTTTCTAGTTCTGTCGTTATTTGTGGATGCAACTTATAAGTTGCATTAATAATGTTTTGAGTTTCCTTTGATCCCTTGGACGATGCAACAATCATTTGTGTATTTGGATCAACATATATTACATTAATATCTAATTTACGTAAATTCACATCATAACCAAGTATTTTAAGTTGAGCCTTGATTTGGTTTACTGAATCTTCTGATAGATCCTTTGTCTTTCCTTCCTTACAATTGCTTTTTTCTTTTTCAAAAACAACAACATCAATATCTGTAGATTCCGGACATCCAATAACCAAAAAAGAATCATATGTTGCAAAACTATTTGGAATCATATTTTGAATATCATAATCAGTAAAAGTATAGATACTATTTAATTTATTTATCAATTGAGTTTTCCCCAATTTTAATAAAAATATATTAATTAATTCACGCTTCTTTTCGGATGGAATCAAATAAAAATCCATCTTAGATTCCCGTTCTATAAATTTGTAAATATCCAATATACGCGGATCTCTTAATCCGAATTTTTCATCTAATCTTTTATAAAATTCCTCTATCATATATCCAGATCTTAAAATATCAATAAGATGAATATACGATCCTTTACTAATCCCAGATGGATTTGCAGATATATCTGAGCTCATTGAATTATATTAAAAATATTTATTTAATTAGTATCAATTAAATAAATATTTTCAATTTTATGTTAAATAAATATTAAATTAGCTTTTTTAGCAAATCAATCGATGCCGATGTATGATCACAAATTTGCTTTTCTAAAATTGATATCATTTCTAATATAGTATTATATGCTGCATTTGAACATGATAATTCATCTCTCCAGCGTTTTAAATGATCTTCTAAATCACTATATTGAGCTTCCAAATAATATTTTTTAACTTCTAAAGACTTAATCTTATTTTGCAAATCAAGTTGTTCGAATTCTAATTCTTGAATCTTTTTCTTTGTTTTTATAAGATAAATTTGTTCTTCTTCAGCTGCATTTTTTTGTGTTGTAAGCTTTGTACCTAATTCAATAATTTTAATTAATGGACTAGGACTAGGACTAGGATCAGACAAATTATCAGACCCATTATCAGATCCATTATCTGAGCCAGAACAAAATTCAAATCCTTTTTCAGACCAGATAGGTTGCATTGTACGAAATAAAAATTACACAAAATAAAAATTAAATATGGATTTGATTCAAGATATGGTTTTTCTTTCAATTTTTTCTCTATTATGATAAAGATGATAATTGTATATATATTTATTATCTTGTTGAATTTTGATTTCTTTGAGGTGTAGTTTTCAAAACTTATCTAAAAATGCAAATATATTATCAGATTCAATATATTTGTCTTTAATTAGGATAAAAACAAATGTCGTAATAAATACAGAAACAACAATATCTATTGTATAATGTGATCTAGTTATACCAATTATAAAAAAATGTATTGCATTAATAGTAAGGAACAATATTTTATTAGAAAAATTTGATTCTAATATACTGTTTCTAAAAATAAATAAAGTTGTAAATAATCCGAATGCAAAATGTCCGGAAAACATTTTATCATAACAAGTTCCACCAATAGTTTTATTGAATATTTTTAATTTAGTAACTTTGCAGTTATTTTGTCTTGGTAAAATAGTACAGATAATCATTAAACTACGAATTAGGATAATCATACAAAAACCCAATAAGTATTCTGATATTAATGAATTATTCAATTTTGATAAATTGAAGATAATTGGTAAAATAAAAATTAATAAATACCAGTTTTTGGTATAATTATATTTTGTACAGTCTTTAAAGTTAGAATGTATAATATCGTATACATGTAATAATTTATCATTATAATGTTTTGTCCCTTTTGTCCAAGCAAATTTCATCGCATATAAGTGACAAATAATAGTGATTATTATAAATATAATTAAATGATTGTTCATTTAATTATATTTGATATATTTTTAATTTTTACTAATTATTTTTAACTATATTTAGTTTGGATTCTTTTTTTTGTATTTGGTAAAATTAACTTAAGAAATTAACTTAAGATATTGTTTTAAGAAATTAACTTAAGATATTGATTTAAGATATTGATTTAGGGTATTGCAATTACTTTTAATAACAAGTACTTAGAATAAATGGTAATTTCCAAATAAATTGTTTAAATTAAATAAATTCTATAAACTTATTATTGATAAATTAATTTATTATCTAATTAAGATAATATATAAAAGATGCCGTATGAATTAGTGAAAATACCAAATAAACAGTGCCAAACATTTTGGATGATATTAATTATGTTTTTTTGTATAATTGCAATATTTAATAATTTTAAATATAATCGTTTTGAAAATTTCGATCCAAAGAATAAATCTACCAAATTAAATAATTTAGATAAAAATAAACAATTAGTACAAAAACTTACTAAATCATATACTAAATCACATACTAAATCACATACTAAATCACATACTAAATCACATACTAAATCATATCCTAAATCTTATAATTTAGGTGTTTGTTCGAAAAATTGTTGTGCTACTCAATGGCCAGTCCCTATTAATCTTACAGAAAAATCACGTGTTGATCCAACATTAATAGGGAAAAAATATTTTAGATCAAATTTAACATGTAATAATGGTGTGATAAATACAGGATGTGTTTGTTTAACAGATGGATCTAAAAAACTATTAGGTAATAGGGGTTATGTAAAAGATTTACCAATGGGCAATGGTTTATTTGAACAAGACAATAGAAAGAGTGCTTTTAAAATAATGGAAGATAAAGTTCCTAGACCTGTTAATGTGTTAGGACAAACTACTGAATTAACTGGAGAATCTAAACCTAAATTTACATCAGGTAAATTATCAAGTAAATTTGATAATAGAGTTGATAGATATAGATCAATAGAAACAGAAAGAGAGATTGCTAAACAATATTCAATGCCAATTGATAATAATATAATATCATTTGATAATCAAAAAATTAATCAATCATTATTAAATTCAAATATTAGTGGCAATACACTATCGCCTACTGAAAGATTGATTTCAAATCCATTAGGCATTAGAACACAAAGTTTATCAGTAAATAGAAAATAATTCATCAAATATTTAATAAAAATATTTAATAAAAATTATAATTACCAAAACAAAAATATAATATTATACTTAAATATATCAATAATGTCAAAACCCTTTAATCCAGCTGATTTAACATTAAGTACAACTTCTAGTGTTGGTGATTTATTTACTTCATCAAAAGAATATGTTAAAAATCAAACTAGTAATTTATCATGGGAACAAATTATTATTATTTGTTTGGTTGTCTTATTAGTAATTGTTATTTTAAATAATAGATATAAAGACAGAGAAATTAGTAGACAAAATAGTGAGATTAATCTAAGTAGAAGTAAATCTAGAAATGGAGTTTATGAATATGATGAATAATAATTTAAAATAATTTAAAATAATTAAATGATTTTTTAATAAAAATCATATACTTATTCAATTTTTGTCAAAAAATATAAAATTATTTAATAGTTAGAAAAATTTTCTGACTATTTATTATATTTAAAAATGACTTTTTATTCCCTTGAAAAAGCTAATTCAAACAAATACAGTTTATGGATCGGTTTAATTGTTTTAGTTACTATTTATATTATTTTTTCATCTGTTAAAGATAATCGTAAATATTCTAAATCTCGTTCTAGATCAAGATCATTTTCCAGAGAAAATACTTTAAGTAATCGTATAGGTTCATGGTTTAGAGGCTCATCTAAATCTAAATCTAAATCTAAATCTAAATCTAAATCTAAATCAAGATCAAATTCAAGATCAAATTCATCTAAACAAAAATCTTTAAATAAGATGAATAAACGTAAAAAAGTTAATAAACAAAAATATTTAAATTTAACAAATAGAGTAAATTCTCCCAATAATATTCGTATAAATTCACCAAATACTGCATATTTTGTCCATTGTAATTATCCTAATTTATGTAATTGCAAAAAACACAAACATTCAAATACCAAAGTAAATGCTAAATATATTGATATTGATGATCTTATTAATACTATTACTAAATCACGCAAACCAACCGAACAAACTAAATTAGGTTCAGCTGGTTCGGTTGGCTCGGTTCGTTCAGTTGGTTCAGTTGGCTCGGTTGGTTCAGTTGGCTCGGTTGGTTCGGCTCAA
>Ga0214921_10009827_pt1 | contig 11984 bp, 12 predicted proteins | sample LL1505_MetaG_FD_177992 | JGI IMG/M metagenome (GOLD analysis project Ga0214921, IMG submission 177992) | Freshwater microbial communities from Lake Lanier, Atlanta, Georgia, United States - LL-1505 | ecosystem: Environmental > Aquatic > Freshwater > Lake | place: USA: Georgia | collected... | reverse complement strand
TGTTAGGGGTTAGAATTTATTTTTTAGATATGAGTAGGCGCAGAAAATATCAAGACCATCTAGATGGTGCAAAATACGCCATGCAGTATGCCGTCTGTGTTTTTAATAATATTCTACTTGATAATCGTATAGAGCAATGTATTCTAAATCTTTTTAATGCTTGGACTTATATTTTAATATCAACGTGCATCAAGGATAAAATTGAATACAAAAAAGACAAAAATACCAAGGAGTATAAAAGTGCAAATGAAATGTTTATCGCACTGCATACTTCACAGAATCAAGATAAGAGTGCTGTACATAAAAACTTCTTATTAATTAAAGAAATACGTGATTATATTGTTCATAGACACCCTCAGATTAGCAATAAAAATCTACGTGCATTATATCCAAAATTACAGACGTGTTTAGAGAATCTGCAATGGTGGTTATGCCAAGAATTTGGTGAGGACAATAGAATATCTGTTTCATTTTCAATACCATTATATCTTTATGAAGATGCACTAGAAAAAGAGGTTGAAAACAAAATACGAACACAAAAAGATATCAGTTACATTATAAATCAGTTTGAAAAGGGAGTTGACGAAGTAATGTTGTCGAATCCTCGATATTGCAGAAAAATAGCAATATTTGTTGGTGAATTAAAAAATCATCAAAGTAAAGAGTCTATTAATTTTGCAAAAATACTTGTAGGCGACGATATTGATTTTAATAAGCCACATACAATAGTTGGTCTAAAAATTGTTAGCGATACTGAGAAATTTCGTTTTTTACCAAAGGATGTAATCAAGGAAGTGATAAAACATCATACATGGTTTTCATCGCATACAATACATCATAGTAATGCGTTTAAGCATTTTACTAACAATGGAACAGAGCACCATAAAAAGTATTACATCACAACCTCTGATGGTAAAAAGTATTTCTCACAAGAATGGATTGATTTTTTAATTTCAGAACTCTCTAAAGATGGAATTCAAGATATTATTAAAAGTAGAAGCAAACTTAAATAGTTTAATTTGTTGTAGAAGAGAAAATTATTAATAAAATCACTGCCAACCAATTTTTCTTTACTTTGAAAAAAATCTGCTTTATTTTCTCAGTATGCTTTACATTAAAAAGTAATCTTGATAAGATTTATATATATTTATGCTAAAAATTGGTAAGTATTCTTTTAACTCTAGGCTTATTGTGGGCACGGGTAAGTATAAAAGTCTTGAGGAGACAAAGCTTGCAATAGAGGCAAGCGGGGCGGAGATGGTGACTGTTGCGGTTAGAAGGGTGAATATTGAAGATAAAAATCAAGAGATGCTTCAGGATTATCTTGACCCAAAAAAAATTACCTACCTGCCAAACACTGCAGGTTGCTTTACCGCAGATGATGCCGTGCGTACCTTAAGGCTTGCCCGTGATATAGGCGGGTGGAATCTTGTAAAACTTGAGGTTTTAAGTAATACAAAGACCCTCTACCCAGATACAGAGGCAACCTTGCTTGCTGCAAAAGCCTTAATTGCCGATGGCTTTGAGGTTATGGCTTATACAAATGACGACCCAATTACGGCAAAAAAACTTGAGGATTTAGGTTGTGTTGCAATCATGCCACTTGGGGCGCCAATAGGCTCGGGGCTTGGGCTGCAAAACATTTTAAATATTCAGTTTATCATAGAACAATCCTCCGTGCCCGTTATTGTGGATGCTGGCGTTGGCACTGCAAGCCATGCCTGCGTCGCTATGGAGCTTGGTTGTGATGGGGTATTAATGAACTCAGCAATTGCACTCTCACAAAACCCAGTATTAATGGCACAGGCAATGAAGCACGCCATAATAGCAGGCCGCCACTGCTACGAGGCAGGCGTGATGCAGCAAAAGCAATATGCTCAGGCCTCCAGCCCCCTTAACAACGGCAAGTCTATTTTTTAACTTTTTTAACAGAGCCATTTTACAACCTTAGCAAACTTGCTTTTAATATTCACCATTTTTCAATTACGCAATTTTGCACTTGCAAATACACTTGTATTTTTGCCTCACTACAGCCATCCCTCTAAAGCGAGATGGGGTAGGGAGGAGTTTTGTAGTTCTTTAGTTAAATGGGATAAGGAGGAAAGATGGAAAGGTCCCCAAGGGGAGAGGGGTAATGAGAGTTAGTATTTTACAAAGAATACTTGATAGCTGGAAGGGGTATTATTTGTTTAGCCGTAATTTGCAAAACAAAACACTTTACAAAAAATAAAGTTATGATACAATATTTGCTATGATGGCGATAAGCATTAGATGTAAAAAAGTTGTTTGTCAAAATATCCTGCGTGGACTCGGGGGCGGCTCCCGACACCTCCACCATTAAATATACGGGGGTGGGTTAGATTTTGACACGGGGTAAAGGGCAGGCATTCGCTAGGTCTTACATACAGCCTTAAGTATGTTAAAACGATAAATGGCACATTAGCTATTATTCTTGCTATGGTTGCTGGGATTTCTGCTTCTCTTAGAGGGGCGGCTTCTGTAAGAGTAAGACAAGTTCTTGCTTCTTTAGATGCTAGAATCCTTGCGGCTGCTTAGTTAGTCTTTTTAGACGCTTTGTAGTTCATAGCAAACAAGGGGTTTGCGGCACACCTAGCAACAGAAGCCGCTTTTTGTTAAATGTATTAAAAATAAAAATGTTTAATAGCCCACAGGATGTGATTGACGATTTTGCAAAGGGCAAGATTGTTATTGTTGCTGACAACGAAGACAGGGAAAACGAAGGCGACCTTGTTTTTGCAGGCGACTTTTGCACGGCGGAAAAGATTAATTTTTTAATTACTCACGGCAAGGGGCTTGTTTGCATGCCAGTTACAAGCGATGTTGCTAAAAGATTAGGTTTTAAAAAGATGGTTGAAGATTTTCAAAATACCTCAAAGTTTGAAACTCCCTTTATGCTATCCATAGGGGCAAAAAAGGGCATAACAACAGGTATATCGGCTTTTGACAGAGCTTATACGATATCTCTTGCTGCAAAGGCGGGGTCTGTTGCTGAGGATTTTTCATCACCGGGACATGTCTTTCCTTTACTTGCAAAAGATGGTGGTTTAATGCAAAGAAACGGACACACAGAAGCCTGCACAGAGCTTTGCAAAGCAGCAGGGCTTGGCGGCGTTGCGGTGCTTTGCGAGATAATCAAAGAGGACGGCACAATGGCACGCAGGGACTATCTTTTTGAATTTGCAAAAAAACATGGTCTAAAAATTACAAATATTGAGGCACTTAAAAACCACCTATATCCTCAATCTATAAAGTCTAATGATGCTACTACGCAGGATTTGTTAAACATAAAAAAACTTGATAAAATATACACTGGCAAGGCAAAGGATATATATGCCACAAGCGATGATAAATTTGTAATACAATATTTTAAAGACGATGTAACCGCAGGTAACGGTGCAAGGCACGAGGTTATTGAGGGCAAGGGTGTTGTAAATCTTGCAATATCAACCTTTATAATGAGTGGGCTTGCTGATTTTGGCGTTGCAAATCACTTTGTTAAAAACCTAAGCAATAGAGAGCAATTAGTTAAAAAAATTAAAATCATTCCGCTTGAGGTTATTGTACGCAATATTGCATCCGGCTCTTTTGTAAAACGCTTTGGCACAAAGGATGGTTTTTTGTTTGACAAACCATGTGTTGAGTTTTCGTACAAAGATGATTCCCTTGGTGACCCCGCTATATCCGAGGGGCAAATTGAGTCCCTTGGCATTGCAAACCCATCGCAGATACATCAAATCAAGGCTATAGCTTTGATGGTGAATAGCTATTTGCAATCAATTTTTACTAAGTCTAGCATGCAGCTTGTTGACTTTAAAATTGAACTTGGTTTTGACCAAGAGGGTAATATTATTTTAGCTGACGAAATTAGCCCAGATTCCTGCAGAATATGGGACGCAAAGGACGGCAGAATTTTAGACAAGGATGTATTTAGAAAAAACCTTGGCAACATTATGGAAACCTATACAGAAATTGCTAATAGGTTGGGTATTGATTTATAATATTTGTTTGTCAACATATGGGCGTTGGTAGTTCTAAAGCAAAGCATTCTTCAAAGAATCTTATTAAGGAACAGCAGGATTTTTTTGGCGATATGCCTGAAAACGAATTATGCAAAATTGCAATTGAAGAAAATAAAGCCGCAAACGCAAAACTCCCTACTGTGCAACAAGGTGGAGCTGTTGAAATAGATAATCAAAAATCTTTAAATAACACCTTAGAAGGCTACAACTGGCACAATAGTGCAACGATACCAATTGTTATTGGTGAAGATTTTGTGCACGATCGTAAGATTGAACAAAATAATCTCTTTGGTCGTAAAAGATTTAGTCAGCCAAATTTAAACGAAAAACTAGGAATTGGCTTGATAGAAAAAAGCTTTGAGCAAAAAGATATTGCTGAAGCAACAAAATTAAGCCTTGAGTCAAAAAAGCACCCATCAAAATCCAGTGTTTTTCAGTCATCTGCAGCAATAAAAAATCCGCAAGATTTTCCTAGTAATTTTCCTAGCAAATAGAACAAGATATGACAAAAAGTTTTAGGGTTGGCTTTGGGATTGATTTCCATAAATTTAAAGATAATCTATTAACCGATACTTTAATGGCAAGGCTTGGCTTAAAAACTCTGCAAAATTTTGTTCCTTTGGGCGGGGTTTTGGTGCCGTTTGAAAGAGGTATTGAGGCGCACTCGGATGGCGATGTATTGCTTCACGCTCTTGTGGATGCAATTTTAGGGGCAATAGGCAAGGGTGATATTGGCATGCACTTTAGCGATACTGACCCAAGGTGGAAGGGTGTGAGCTCTGATCAATTTGTAACCTATGCCATATCTCTACTTAAGGAAAGTGGGTTTAAGCTATCAAACATTGATGCTGTAATTATTTGCGAGGCACCAAGGCTTAAAAATCACAGGGAGGCAATTAGGCAAAAAGTTGCTGATTTGTGCGAGGTAAGCATAGATATTCTCAACATCAAAGGTAAAACAACTGAGAAAATGGGCTTTTTAGGCAGAGGTGAAGGCATTGCTGCAATGGTTAATCTTGGCGTTGTTGCAATTTAAATTCAATTTGGGCATTTTAATTTGGCATTGCCTCTGATGGCGGTAGACGATACATTGGGGCTGGAGCACTTTACAAAACTTATTAATCCATTGCTAAAAAGCTTAATATTATTGTTCTTAACATTGCCAAAGCTAATTTGTTTTTTGTGCTTAATAAAAAATGGGGTTTTGCAATATTTTAAACCTTGCAAGGCATCGCCACCTCTGTTGATGATTACAAGATTTGCATATCGTAAAATTTGCTCGCAAAATGGCCATTTGTGGATTGTTGTTAGATTGTCCGCCCCCATTACAAAGCTAAAATTATATCTGTTTGCATATCTTTTATTTACCACCTTTAAAACCATTGCGGTGTTAAACGAGGGGCTTAGATTTTCAAAGTCTACAACCTCTACATTTTTGATATGTTTTGTTGCAAACTTGCAGGCGGCAATGCGTGCTGGCAGGGGCGGGGTTGCAATTTGTGCTTTTAATGGATTAAGCTTTGCAGGCATCACAAAAACTTTTTTAAAGCCAAGACGCAGCATTTTTTTGCAAACAAACTCATGTCCGTGGTGAAACGGGTTAAACGACCCACCAAATAAAGCAACGCTAATCATTTGTATTTATTTGTCAATTGAGGTAAAATAAATTGCAAAATCATCTGGTGTTTTTTGTTTTAAAACCTTTGTGCCGTGCACCTGATAAATCCACGACTTGCTATTTTGCACTATAAAATTATGCAAATTTTTAATTTGTTCTGCTCTTGGTGCTTTGCCGCTGTCAATTTGCAAATCGGCATCTTCATCTTGGTTACTAAATGACTCCTGCGTTTTTGATTGTAAAATGTAACATAACAATCTAAACTGCATAGATGGCACAAGTTTAAGGTAGCTGCTAAGCATAATGGCAATTTGCTTGGGTGCGGCAGGGTTTGTGATGACGATTGTTTGTTTTAAGTCTTCAAAATAGGCATCAAGAGCAAGCTTGTCGCTTTGCAAGGCTGCAATAGAGGTGCCAAGGCGTTTAATTAAAAGTTTATCGTCTTTTGCCACCGTGCCAAGAGCCGCCCTTAAGGCATTGCGTTGTATAGTTTTGCTTAAGTTGCTTTGGTCTTCCTGCCATTGAATTTTGTTGAGGCGGCAAAAATTTATAAGCTCGTTTTTTTGCACTTCAAGCAAAGGTCGCAATATTTTTATGCCTTGCATTATGGAATAATCCCACATTGAGCAAAGCCCGTTAAGCCCACTGCCTCTTTCAAGCCTCATCAGCAAGGTTTCGGCTTGGTCGTTAAGATGGTGGGCAAAAAACACTGCCTCCGCCTTGTTTTGCTTTGCATAATTTAAGATTGCATTGTATCTGGCAAGGCGTGCATTTGCCTCAAGATTTTTTGAGGTATCAATATGCGGCGTTTTAATAACAATGCTTTTTATGCCGTTTTTTAAGTTAAAATTATAGGCTAAAGCCGCCTGCTTTGCCGAGTTTTTGCGTATGCCATGGTCTATGATAACCGCCGTAAGATTTAAAAACCCCGCTTGTTTTAGCAAAAAACATAATGCCATGCTGTCCACCCCGCCGCTGCAGGCGATAACAAAATTTGCATTTTTGTTAAGATTGTGTTTTGTGGCGTAGGTGTTGATTGCTTCAATTAAGCTAATAGTTTTTGCTTGGCTTGGTTCTTGGTTTCGTTCTTGCTTTTTATTCTTTGTTTTTTTTAGCAGATTAAAGAGCCTCATAAAAAAGATTAATCAATACCCTTTTTTAAGTTAATAATTTTTTTGCCGGCAACAAGCATTGCACAAATTGCAATTATTATGTTTGAAATCACGATTGAATATTCCTCCACCAAAAAGCCATACAAAACCCAAAGACTCACCCCGCAAAACAAAGCTATGTAGGACACAAGCGATACCGCCTTAGTGTCCTTAGCTTTTAAAACGCTAATTACCTGCGGTAAAAAACAAGCAGTTGTAATAATCGCAGCAATGTTAGCAACTAACACCTTAAGTAGCATAATTAAAAACAATAATAAGTAGCTAAAATGGATTTGTAATACATAAAATTACAGAGCTAAAAACCAAGACTATGCCAGATTTTTGCAGATTGCTAAGCCGCTCCTTAAGTGCAAAGTGCGAGAGGAGTATCGCAAAAATCATCTCCACTTGGGCAACTAGCTTTATGTCGGTAACGCTTGCCATACCAAAGGCTAAAAACCAAAAAATTGAACCAAAAAAGCTAAGTGCCGAAATAATGAAAAATTTTAGGCAATTTTTTTTAATATCTAAGATGCTAGATTTTAAGTTGCCTTGCAGGCTTTTGATGATTGCAAAAAAGATATTTTGCAAAAAAATCATCCAAAGCACCGCCTGCATTGAGTTAATAAAAACACTACGGTCTGCAAAGCTTACTCGCAGCTCCTCTATGGAGCCCCTTATCATAAACCCGCAAATTGCAAACGAGAGACCAGCCATAATGCCAGTTGCAATAAGCAAGCGATTTTGCTTTGTAAATAAAGCCTTAATACCGCCCTCGCCTTTAAGCTCAACAAGGCAAATTAAGCCAATGCTTGCCATGCAAAGTGCTAGGATTTTTGAGAGTCCAAAAACCTCGCCAAATACAAAGTGTGCAATTAAAAATGTTTGTATAACCTCCGACTTTACAAATGTCATGCCCACAATAAAATGCCCTGACCTAAACAAGCTAACAATTAAGCAGTTACCAAGTATTTGCAAGGAGGCTGCTGCAAGGCAAAGTAGTAAAAATTTTTGTGTGCAAAATCCAGCCGTAATGCTATAAAACACCATGCAGGCGGCAATAGGAAAGATAAACACAAACCTAGACCAAGAGGCTGTTAGTAGATTGACTCCTTTATCTATGCGTCTTTGCAAAAAGTTGCGAAAAACCTGACTAAAAGAGGCTACCAAAGTAAAAAAAACCCATAGCATATTATCTTTTAGACATCTGCTTGTAAATGTTGTAAAAGGAGCCAGCAAACCCCCCAAGTATAAAAACAGATAAAAACACGAATTTTGTGCCGAAAAGTTTATCAAGTGCATAGCCAGCTATTGCACCTGCCGCAGTGCCGGCTAGGAGTTCAAATATCATAGACGATGGGCTTTTGCACGGCAAAGCCTTGTTTGCAAAGATATTGTTGCAATTGCTTTGATTTTTTAGCTCCTGTATCTTACTATCAATTTCCTGCGTGTTAAAAGTATCATCAATCTTTGACATCGCTTGCAAACTAAGACCTCAAAAGCTCGTTGATTGAAGTTTTTGCCCTTGTTTTTGCATCAACCTTTTTAACAATTACAGCGCAGTATAAGCTACAGCCTTTGGACGGCATGGAGCCAGAAACAACAACTGACCCAGGCGGCACAACCCCTTGGTAGACTTCGCCAGTTTCTCTGTCTAGTATCTTTGTTGAACCTGATATAAAAACGCCCATGCCAATGACTGAGTTTTCGCCGATTATTACTCCCTCAGCAATTTCGCTTCTTGCCCCGATAAAACAGTTGTCCTCAATAATCACAGGGTTTGCCTGCAAAGGCTCCAGCACGCCGCCAATACCTGCCCCGCCAGATATGTGGCAATTTGACCCAATCTGCGCGCAGCTACCAATCGTTGCCCAAGTGTCAACCATTGTGCCGCTACCCACATATGCCCCAATATTGACAAAAGATGGCATTAAAACGCAGTTTGCACCTATAAATGCACCCCTTCTTACATAGCAACCGGGCACAGCTCTAATTTTTTGCTCCTCAAAATCCGTGGAGCTGTAGCCAAAAAACTTGCTTGGTACCTTGTCGTACCAATAGGACATGTTGGACTCAAAGCCAAAATCCTGCCCGCTACGGATAATAAAGTTCATGGAGATTTTAAAGGAGATAAGTATAGCTTTTTTTACCCATTCGTTCACAAACCAATCGCCGTTATCGTGGCTGCAAACCCTTACATATCCAACATCTAAAAGAGAAATCACCTCTTGAACCACGCTTACAGCTTCGTAATTATTTGGACTAAGCTCATCTTTTTTACTCCAAAGAGATTCTATTTGTGTTTGTAGCTCAGATAATTTTGCATCTAGGGATTTAGCGTCGTTGTGTTCTTCGTTAAGCATATTGTGATAAGTAATAATACAAAATACATTTTTTATTTTTATTAAAGCTTAGCGTCTTTTTTGTTTTTGTCAACAAACCTTTGTGTTTTCGTTCCTCTATGTCAAAAAGTCAATTACTACGCCGCAGGTGCGGGAGCGATTTTGCATTTGAGCCATGCCATCAGGCAGGTGTTTTAGGTTAAAAATTTGTTTTTCAATATCAAAATTTGTTTTGTCAATAAAATGCATAAAATCCATTCCACCTATGATTGTTTCAAAGTAAAGTGCTTTGTATAGGTCTATGCTTGGGGCAACAAAATGCAGCGATTTTTTGCGAATTTTATCTGTGCTTATTTTTGCATCGCCGCCGTGAGATCCAACTAACACATATTTGCCAAAATAAGAGAGTGTATCCTTGCAGATGTCAAAAATATCGCCGCCTATCAGGTCGTAAAACACAAATAATCCATAATTGTTTGTAAGTTTTAAAATTTTTGACACAAGCTCAGGGTCGTTATAGTTAAGGCTTGCATTTGCCCCAAGATTTTGAGTAAATTCAATTTTTGCATCGCTACCCACTAATGCAACAACATTTAGCCCGCAATATTTTGCCCATTTTGTTAAAATTTGCCCCAAAACTCCGCTTGCACCCGAGATTCCAACCCACATACCCTTTTGCAGCATAAACATTTTATGCAAGAGGTAATGAGCCGTTAAAAACCTCCTTGCAAAGCATGCAAGCTGCATATCTATGCCGTCAAGCACTGATATGAGGTTTTTTTCATGTAGTATTAAATATTCACACGACCCCAAGGGGCGTTTTAAATTATAACAAACTCTGTCGCCATGTTTTAGCTTGCGTGTAGATTTGCCAGATATGTACTCAATTACCCCAGAGCCTTCAAGGCCAACAAATCCATCTTTTACATCCAAATCCTCTTGCCCTAAAGATATGTAGCTTTGTTTAATTAAAACATAGCCATTAGGTATTAAATCGTGCTTTTTGTGGTGAAACTTTTTAACTGAAAATTGTCCGCCGTCAAATACCCCGCTTTTAAAACTTGATGTCATTTTATATTTTTTTGGGACGAATAAAAACTTTTACATAATTTGCCGCAGTTAAAATAGTAAGTAGAGCCGCCAAATAAATTGCAATATCACCTAAAAATGGTAATATTTTAAACAATGCAGAGCTTAACCACCACATATCAAAAAGATACTTAAATAAATCCGATGTGTAAAAAATAGCTATGCCTATTGCTACTATTTGTGTGCCGGTCTTCCATTTTGCAAGTTTGCTAACAGGTATTTTTGTGCCATCCTTGCCTAAAAATTCTCTTAGCCCAGACACAAAAAACTCCCGACCTAAAATAATAAATGCAATAATACTATTACAAACCCCAGTTTGTATCATTATTATAAAAAATGCTAAAACAAAGATTTTGTCGGCTATTGGGTCAAAGCAAATGCCAAAGCTTGAGTCGGTTTTGTATTTGCGTGCAAGATAGCCATCAAAAAAATCGCTTACTGCACCAAAAAAAAATAGGCCAAAGGCAATTTCGTTCCAAAATTTTAGATTAATCTCAAAAACTATAAGACTTATTATTCCAGCAAGAATTCTAAAGACTGTTAAAATATTTGGTAAATTTTGCTTTAAGGGCATCGTTAGATAAAAAATATTCCTTCTATTTATAGTTGTTGCAAAGCATTTTGTTGTCAAGGCAATCAAAAGTCAACTTTTTATTTTTTTACACATATGTTATAATTCTATTTCGTGCATTAAAATGAATCTTGCGATTGGATTTTTTCACCTCAAATAGCTCATGTGATATGACACTTTTAAAAAATCTAAAATATTCTTTGATTTTTATCTTATAATCTATTACACTATTATACCTTATATTTGTAATCTTTATTTTTATAAGGTTTGTTAGTATTTTTGCTTAAGCTTTTATTTGCAAGATATTAACATTTTTTAGCTGTTTGCCTTTGTAGTTTATTATTATTAAATGATGCCAGCAGTTTTTGGTGGCATAGTGTTTTAATAATTATAAACTTCAAACAGTCTTTTTTGCCGTTTTGGCTTTTGTTGATTGTTTAAGTGTTACATTATGACAAATAAAAAACCATTTAAAGCAGGAATGCATGTGTTTTGCAAAAACCATGGTCTTGGCTTTGTAACCGATGTCTCGGAGATAGACATTATGGACCAAGTAATAAGATGCTTCGACATTTTTTTTGAAAGGGACAATCTAAAAATAAGTGTGCCTGAGGAAAAAATGCATTCAATTGGCATTAGACGCCTTGCTGATAAGTCCGTTGCTAACGATGTGATGAAGATATTTAGGTCGGAGTCCAAAGGTATGAGAGTTATTTGGAGTAAGAGGTCTAAGGAATACGAGCAAAAACTTTATTCTGGCGATATTTTTGTTACTTCGGAAGTTGTAAGAGACCTTTATAAAAACTCACTAAACCCTTCAAGGTCATATTCCGAAAGGGTGATTTTTGAAAAGGCACTTGAAAGAGTCTGCTCCGAGCTTGCCGCAATACAAGATAAATCACTTGAGGATGTTTTTAATGAGGTTTGCAAAACTCTTTCAGTGTTTCAGGAAACCTTTGATTCTCCAGAGGAACTTGATGATTCAATTGATGCATCAAGCGACTTGGATAGCAAGCTTGACATGGTAGGCTAATTTTTACAAACCCCATAATGCAGCTTGGCGATTGTAAAAATGACAAAACGGCTGTTGTGATTGATGGATACTCTTATATCTTTCGTTCATTTTACTCCGTGCCAAGCCTTATTGCTGCTAACGGGCTAAATGTTAATGCT
>Ga0214921_10009826_pt1 | contig 11984 bp, 9 predicted proteins | sample LL1505_MetaG_FD_177992 | JGI IMG/M metagenome (GOLD analysis project Ga0214921, IMG submission 177992) | Freshwater microbial communities from Lake Lanier, Atlanta, Georgia, United States - LL-1505 | ecosystem: Environmental > Aquatic > Freshwater > Lake | place: USA: Georgia | collected 2015-05-28 | reverse complement strand
TGGCTGTCTCGCTACACACTCCAGATGACGAACTCCGAAATTCCCTAGTACCGATCAATACCCGTTGGAAAGTCAGAGAAGTATTAGTCGCTGCTGATAAATATGCAGCACATACTGGTCGGCGATATTCCATTGAATACGCATTAATTAAAGATATTAATGATCATGCTTGGCGGGCAGATTTACTTGGACGGATGCTCAAAGGCCGCGACGCTCACGTAAACCTCATTCCTTTGAATCCAACTCCAGGTTCGAAATGGACTGCTTCAAAACCTGAGGATGAGAAGAAATTTGTTGAAGTTTTGGAAAGTTATGGCGTACCAGTAACGGTAAGAGATACTCGAGGGCGCGAAATTGATGGTGCCTGCGGTCAATTAGCTGCAGCAGAAAAAGTAAATAGTCGCAATAAATTTAAAGTTTCAACTGTTGAGAGTTAATTTCCAGTTACTCGAGTTAAGGCTTTGGCAATCAGCGATGGCCGGTTTGTAATAGCCTCTTCATGATCTGCCAAACCTATTAATTTCACTACAGAGTTTACTCCCACCCATCGAAATGGCTCAGGTTCCCAAAGCGGAACAGAGTGATTTACAAATGGCAATTTGGTTAACTCTGAACCATTATCTAAAATTAAATCTGCCAGAGTTTTGGCAGCTAAGTAGGAAAGAGTCACTCCATCTCCAACGTAGCCACCGGCTTTCGCTTGTCCCGTTGCTTTATTGAAATTAGCAAATGGTTGCCAATCGCGACTCACACTTACTGCTCCACCCCATCGGTGAGTGAATTGCGTATTAACCAGTAACGGAAACCACTCACGCACCATCGCAATTAATTGATCGTGTACTCGCGAATTATTCTCTGCAGAAGATCGCATCAGAGAGCCAAATAGATACGGGGCTCCACGCCCACCAACTGCCAATCTATTGTCTCCGGTACGTTGCCCATAGGTCACAAGGTGACTAGCTTCAGCAAATGATTCACCATGATTTAAGCCAATCTGATCCCAAATTTTTTCACTAATCGGTTCTGTTGCAACCATGAGTGAGTAAAGGGGAACCCGCTCACGGCCGCCCTTAGCAAAGGCTTCTGTCGCAGAAATTACTGTAGTTGCAATTAGTGCACCTGAAGGAGTGGTTACTTTGTGATCAGAGTTCCTAAGCGAGGGTGATTTTTCATAAATCCGTGCGCCAAGTTGTTCCACATGATCGGCAAGGGCCCGGACAAACGTTCCAGGATGAATGGTTGCGCAATCAGGAGTAAACAAACTCCCTAAAGCTCCATCTACTTTAACTTTTTCCTCGGTTTCGCTTTTATCCAAAAAAGTAGCGGAACCAATATCATTTTTTAATCTCTTTAACTGTCCTTTGTTGCGAGCAAATGTAACTGTTCCACCTTTTCTAAAATTTGCATCAGGTGAGTACTTGCTTGCAAAAACTCCGATTTCATTAATTGATTGCACTAAGTAGGGGGTAACTTCATCAGCCCCTATTCTGCTTGGATAAAGCACGCTAACCCATCCGCCATTTCGACCACTCGCACCAAAACCAACTCTTTCTTTTTCGATGATTGCAATCTTTAAATCAGGGTTGTGTGAAAGTAGGTGATAAGCACTCCATAATCCAGTGAAACCAGCGCCAATAATTGCAACATCAACTTCTTCTGTTTTCTTGAGTGATTCTCTTTCTGTAGATTTATTTTTTAATGTGGCATCCCAAAGATTCATGTCCGACCTTCTGGCCACCTTGAAATGTAATCAGGAACCGGAATTCCTGGAATCAAATTTGGATCTGGAATTGGTTCGCCATAAGAATGTTTGATTGGTAAAACGCCGGCCCAAATAGGAAGTGAATACTCTTCTGCTGGATCGGCTGGAAATTTCTTGGAAATTTTCACACTTGCTTCATTTAATGGCATAGAAAGCATCAAGGTGGCTTTGCTCTCTTGCTGACTGGTTAAACGCAATTCTTCACTTCGCTCAGGGAATAGCTTCTCAGTTAGATGTAAGAATGCATCTAATTTCTCTTGACCTTCAAGAGATCGCGCACTTCCTAAAATCATCGCGCTTCGGTAATTCATCGAAGATTCAAATGCAGATCGGGCCAGTACTAATCCATCAAGAATTGTTAGCGTTACGCAAATTGGTGCACCTGAAGCAATTGTTTTCATAAGCCTCGATGCACTTGATCCATGTAAAAGTAATTGATCATCAACGCGCGCTGCGACTACCGGTAAAACAAAAGGTTGGCCATCTTCAACAATTCCGACATGCGCAACCAAAGATTGGTCCAACAATTCATATAGCTCTGCGGTATCTGTGGCCGCCTTGTGAGGAACCCTTTTGATTTTGGTGCGGTCAGTTGGGGATAATTGGCTCATCCGGCAATTAGATCACATCGAGAGTAAATCTTGTTTTTACCTTGCTGACAAGGGCGGGGTATAGCGCGTAACCTGTTCCCACTAGAACTCCAAAAATAAAAGGGGCAAGATCAGATGAAAACGCTTAAGAACTTTGTTGGCGGGAAATCTATCGAGGCTAAAAGTGGCAAGAGCAGTCAATTAATAAATCCAGCCACTGGTCAGGCATACATGACGGCGCCAGTTTCTGATGCCGCAGATGTTGACCATGCACTTAAAGTTGCCAAAAAAGCTTTTGGTGGATGGAGGGATTCCACGCCCAGTGAGCGCCAACGTGCGCTATTGAAAATTGCCGATGCACTTGAATCTCGTGCAGAAGAGATTATTGCAATTGAATCAGAAAACACTGGAAAACCTCTTGCAGTAACTCGCTCCGAAGAAGTTCCTCCAATGATTGATCAAATTAGATTTTTTGCAGGTGCAGCGAGAAACTTAGAAGGCTTATCTGCAGGGGAGTACATGCATGGCATGACTTCTTTCATCAGACGTGAGCCAATCGGAGTGTGCGCACAAGTAACTCCTTGGAATTATCCAATGATGATGGCGGTTTGGAAGTGGGCACCAGCAATTGCTGCAGGCAACACTGTTGTATTAAAGCCAAGTGACACAACTCCCGCATCTACAGTTTTTATGGCGGAAGTTATGTCTGAGTTTTTACCAGAAGGTGTTTTTAACGTTGTCTGCGGAGATAGAGATACTGGCCGGGCATTAATCAGCCATGAGATTCCGCAATTAGTTGCAATAACTGGATCAGTTCGTGCCGGAATGGAAGTTGCATCAGCTGCATCACAAGATGTGAAACGAGTACACCTTGAATTAGGCGGTAAGGCACCAGTTGTTGTTTTTGATGACGCTGATTTAGAAGCCGCAGCAGCCTGGATTGCAGTAGCCGGATTTTTCAATGCGGGTCAAGATTGCACCGCAGCAACTCGCGTACTTGTAGGACCAAAAGCTTATGATGATTTTGTCGCTTTGCTGACTGAGCAAGCAAAAAATGAAATCAAAATTGGTATGCCACATGAAGATGTATTAGTAGGCCCTGTAAATAACGAAGCGCAATTAAAACGGGTTGCCGGATTTTTAGAGCGGACTCCAAGTCATGCAAAAATTATGACTGGTGGCGCTCCATTGAAACAGCCTGGATTCTTTTTCCCACCAACCGTTGTTGCGGGCCTCAAGCAAGATGATGAAATGATACAAAGTGAAATATTTGGGCCAGTAATTACAGTGCAGAAATTTACTGATGACGACGAAGCGCTGCGCTTTGCCAATGGAGTTAAATATGGATTGGCATCAAGTGTCTGGACTAAAGACCATGGGCGGGCCATGCGGATGGCTAAGGCATTTGACTTCGGATGCGTCTGGATCAATACCCACATTCCAATTGTGGCTGAGATGCCACATGGCGGGTTTAAGCACTCTGGCTATGGCAAAGATCTCTCAAATTACGGTTTTGAGGATTACACCCGGATCAAACACGTTATGACCAACCTCGAGGCGTAAATCTCAGCGTATTTGATGGCGAAATCTGGTCATATAGGGCTATTAAGTCCTACGATCAGTCCCGCAACCTAAATCCTAAAATTCTAGATTAAGGAGAATTTCAATGAAGCCAGAGCTAACTCCGGAAGTGCGATCAATCGTCCGAGCCCAACTCTCACGCCGTCGCTTCATTGCTGGTGCAGGTGCGGTAAGCGGTGCAACTTTGCTGGCAGCATGCGGTTCAAAAGATGCTGAGAGTGGAAGTGCAGACGCAACTGCTAGTGCACCTGTTGATGAAGGTGGCACAGTTCGTTGGGCTAACTGGCCTGCATATTTAGATTTTGATTCAGGTAAAAAAACATACACCTCTCTTGAAACCTTCAAAGCAGCATCAGGAATCAATGTAGTTTATAAAGAGGATGTTAATGACAACGATGAATTTTATGGAAAAGTTCAAGGTCAATTAAAACTCGGCAAAGATATTGGTTATGACATTGTCACACTAACAGATTGGATGGCTGGGCGTTGGGTAAGAATGGGTTACACCCAAGCTTTTGATGAAGCCAATCTTCCAAACAAAGCAAATATTTTGCCAACTTTGGCAAATGTGGGATTTGATCCAGGAAGAAAGAGCACTTTAACTTGGCAGTCTGGTTTTGCGGGGTTTGGATGGAACAAAGAAAAAATTCCGGGTGGAATTCAAAGCATAGAACAACTTTTTGACAAGAAGAACAAAGGTCGCGTTGAAGTTCTGAGTGAAATGCGCGACACCATGGGAATTATTTTGTTATCCCAAGGAGTCGACCCTTCTCAACCGTTTACTGACGATCAATTCATGAATGCAATAGATTTCTTGGAAAAGAAAATTGCAGATGGATTTATCCGTCAAGTAAAAGGAAATGATTACCTTGAAGATATGGTCAGTGGCGATGCAGTCGCAGTAATCGGTTGGAGTGGAGACATCTTCTCTCTTTCAAATGAGAATGGTGGAAAGTTTGGATTCCAGGTTCCAGAGAGTGGTGGAACATTGTGGAGTGATAACGCTCTAATTCCATCGACTTCAAAGAATAAGAAAAATGCCGAGACATTACTTAATAATTACTACGACCCAGCTGTTGCAGCCCAAGTAGCAGCATTTGTTAATTACATCTGTCCTGTTGTTGGTGCTCAAGCTGAAATGGAAAAAATCGATCCAGAGTTAGCCAAGAGTCCATTTATTTTCCCTGATGATGCGACTTTGGCAAAAGTACGGGTGTTCCGCACTCTCACTCCTGAGGAAGACACTAAGTTCTCCGAAGCGTTCCAATCTGCAGCAGGAAACTAATTGTGGCAAATCACCCTGATTCAGCAGCGGCTAAAACAGGAGATTTAAAACTAAGCAGTATCACCAAGAGTTTCGGTGATTTCCTAGCAGTTGATGATTTGGATCTAGTTATCCCTAAAGGTTCTTTTTTTGCGCTTTTGGGACCCTCGGGTTGCGGCAAAACCACAACTTTGCGAATGATCGCAGGTCTTGAGGAACCAACTTCAGGAAAAATCTATTTGGGTGACACTGATTTAACTGATACTAAATCATATCGACGGCCGGTAAATACAGTTTTTCAAAATTATGCTTTGTTCCCACACTTAACAATCTTTGAAAACGTCGCATTTGGTTTGCGCAGACGCGGTATTAAAGATGTAAAAGAACCTGTGGAAAAAGTATTGGCCTTAGTCGAACTAGCGCATTTGCGGGATCGCAAGCCAACGCAATTGTCAGGTGGACAGCAACAGCGCATCGCAGTTGCCCGAGCAATAGTAAATCGTCCAGCTTTATTACTCTTAGACGAACCACTTGGGGCTCTTGACCTTAAGCTGCGCCGCCAAATGCAAATTGAATTGAAATGGATTCAAACCGAAGTTGGAATTACTTTCGTCCATGTCACACATGATCAAGAAGAAGCTATGACAATGGCCGACACAATTGCAGTTATGAATGAAGGGCGAATTGAGCAATTAGGTTCACCTGCAGATCTTTATGAGAATCCTAAAACTGCATTTGTGGCAAACTTCTTGGGCCAATCCAACTTCATCAAGGGAAATGTTGAATCAACTTCTGGCGCTGATCAATTTGTAAATTTGCAAGGTACTCGGATTGCAATTCCAGCTGCTCGAAATAGCAGTACACATAAGAGCGTGCTAGTTGGAATTCGGCCTGAAAAATTCAGAATTCATAATGTCGGAGATGCAACTACTGGAAACAAATTAGAAGGTGGAGTTGTGACTGACATTTCTTTCGTAGGAGTCAGCACGCAATACCAAGTCGAGATGCCTTGGAAGCAAGAGTTAATGATCTTCGAGCAAAATGACGGTGGAGCGCCAAATCTTCGAAAGGGCGATGCGGTCACACTTTCATGGGAACCACATTTCACTTTTGCTCTTGACGGAGATGAAGATGTCACATCAGGTTTAGCAGGAGCGGAAGCCGAATAATGGCGTTTGCACACGCTGGTACAGCTACTGCAAGTAAACCTGGTCGCGTGGGAATGCGGATCCCATACCTACTTCTACTTCCGGGTTTGCTCTGGCTTTTGATGTTTTTTATTTTGCCGTTAGTGAATCTGGCAGAAACATCTACAAAGACTCCTGTTGCAGGTGGCGAGACGGGTTCTTATGAACAAACTTTTAGATTGCAAAACTACGTAGACGCGTTTACAGAAAATAGCGCTCAATTCTCGCGTTCTTTTATTTACGCACTTTTGGCGACGGTTTTAGCACTAGCAATCTCATATCCACTTGCTTATGCAATCGCTTTTAAAAGTGGAAAATATAAAAACATTTTATTGGTCTTGGTGATTGCACCATTTTTTACGTCTTTCTTACTCCGGACAATCGCGTGGAAGCAAATTCTTGGAGCAGAAGGACCGGTAATTTCGGTTTTGCGGACTTTTCATTTAATCGGTCCTGATACAACCATCACTGCAACTGCGTTTGCAGTGGTTACAGGTATGACTTATAACTTTCTTCCATTTATGACTCTGCCAATTTATGCGAGTTTAGAACGAATTGATCCACGCTTAATGGAAGCATCCGGGGATCTTTACGCGAACGGCTTGACTACATTTAGAAGAGTAACTTTCCCTTTGTCGATGCCTGGTGTAGTGGCCGGAACATTACTAACTTTTATTCCAGCAGCAGGAGATTATGTAAACGCCCAGATCCTCGGAAATCCAACAACTAAAATGATTGGAAATGTAATTGACTCGCGCTTCTTCCGAATTGTTGATTACCCAACGGCAGCTGCTCTCTCCTTTACTTTAATGGCAGCAATTTTGGTATTGATTACTGTTTATATTCGTCGAGCCGGAACGGATGAACTGGTATGACGCGTTGGCTATCTAAAAATCTAATTAGAATATACGCTGGACTTGCGTTTATTTATCTGTTCATTCCAGTCGCATACACAATGGCATTTTCATTTAATGATTCAGGAAAACGAAATTTGATTTGGCAAGGATTTACTTTTAAGAATTGGTTGAATCCATGTGGCGCTCCAGAAGTTTGTACTGCTCTAGGTAATTCCATAAAGATTGGGTTCCTAGCCACTCTTTTTTCAACAATTCTCGGAACCATGATTGCTTTTGCATTAGGCCGTTACAGTTTTCGTGGTCGAAGCACTACCAACTTGTTGATTTTCTTACCGATGGCAACACCTGAGATTGTTCTAGGCGCCTCTCTTCTCGCGATGTTTTTAAATTTAGGAATCAATCCGGGATTTTGGACAACAGTTATCGCCCACGTGATGTTTTGTATCTCATTTGTGGTTGTTACCGTTAAGGCGAGAATTGCTTCCTTAGACCCCAAATTGGAAGAAGCTGCTCGTGATTTATATGCGACTGAGTGGCAAACCTTCCGCCGGGTAACGCTTCCTTTAGTAGCTCCAGGAATTGCCGCGGCCGCCCTACTGGCATTTTCGCTCTCTTTTGATGACTTCATCATTACGAACTTCAACTCAGGAACGGTAAATACCTTCCCTAAATTTGTCTGGGTCTCATCCGCTCGCGGGGTTCCCGCTCAAGCCAACGTAATAGGCTCGGCCATGTTCTTGATCGCCCTGGCGATCGTGATTTCGGCTCAAATATATTCCAGCGCCAAAGCCCGCAGATTGCAAAAAAAGCACTAGGATTTACTCGTTCCACTACGAAAAGTTGGTCTCTTTGAGACCCGGTAGTGGGGTTGGACTCCGGAGGACCCGGGACAACCGAAATTGTTGGTTAAGGGGTGGCTCCGGTTACGGCCGGTTAGTGCGATGTCTGACATCGACCCAAAGATTGTTCGCCATTTACGAGATGCCCAACCTGATCTCTACTGGCTTGACTCAGATCCTTTAGAACCGCTGCCACATTCGGCATTGGTTGGAGAAGTGCATGCTGATTTATTAATAGTTGGCGCTGGCTATACCGGATTGTGGAGTGCCATTCTGGCCAAAGAACAAGATCCGAATCGTTCAGTTGTGATTGTTGAAATGCGTGAAACTGGCGCTGGCGCATCTGGTCGCAACGGCGGATTTTGCAATAGTTCGCTAACTCATGGCTATCAAAATGGTAAAAGAAGATTTCCAGATGAAATGGAAACCATCGAAAGACTTGGTTGGGAAAATTTAGATGCAATTGAAGAGGCAATTAGAAAGTACAACATTGAATGTAGTTGGGAACGAACTGGTGAGTTGCGCGTCGCAATCGCCCCTTGGCAATTAGAGGGAATGCGCGAAGAAGCAGCCGAACGTAATGCACTTGGCGATGATGTGGAATTTTTAGATAAGGATGCAATTCAAGCGCGAATCCATTCACCAATATATGAGGGTGGCATTTTCGACCACGATGGAACAGCATTAGTAGATCCAGCCCGACTTGTTTGGGGATTGGAACGAGTATGTCTCTCCTTAGGCGTACAAATTTTTGAAAACTCACGTGTCGAAGAATTGGTTCAAACTAAATCCGCAGTGATTGCGCATACCGCTTACGGTGAAGTTCATGCCCAAAAAGTTGCACTAGCCACAAATGTTTATCCGGCACTAATTAAGAAAACTCGTAAATATATTGTCCCTGTTTATGATTACCAAATAGTTACCGAGCCATTGACTCCAGCTCAGTTAGAAAGTATTGGTTGGAAAGATCGCGAAGGCGTTTCGGATTCGGGAAATCAATTCCATTATTACCGCTTAACTGATGAGAATTGCATCGTTTGGGGCGGATGGGATGCCATTTACAATTTCCGCGGAAAAGTCCGCCAAGAGTATGAAGCCCGCCCAGAAACTTATGCAAAGTTGGCAGCGCATTTTCTACGCACATTTCCGCAACTTGAGGGAATTAAATTCACACATGTTTGGGGTGGCGCAATTGATACGTGCACCCGCTTCTCGCCATTCTGGACAGTAAGTAAAGATAAGCGAATAGCAACAGTGTTGGGATATACCGGCTTGGGAGTTGCAGCAACAAGATTTGGTGGACAAGTAATGTTGGATTTGCTTGATGGTTTAGATAATGAACGAACCAGGCTAGAGATGGTCCGCAAAAAACCATTGGCTTTTCCGCCTGAGCCCTTCCGATATTTCATTATTCAAATTACTCGTTGGGCTATAAATAGAGCGGATGAACACGATGGAAAACGTAATTTATGGTTACGTTTCTTAGATCGGCTCGGATTAGGTTTCGATTCTTAACCCTGAGGGATAGGCTTAACTCATGGCAAACCATGGCAATCTTTATGGACCCAACTTCACCTTTTTAGGAATTCCTGCGTGTGATTTGGAACAAGAGAAAAGTTATGCCGATGCTGATGTAGTGATTGTTGGCGCCCCAGTCGATGGAGGTACATCACACCGCTCTGGAACTAAATTTGGGCCTATGGCAATTCGTGCCGGAGATTATTTACCTCATGATGGTGCTAGGCCACATTTAGCATTACGAGTGGATGCGCTGCAACAATTAAAAGTAGTTGATGCTGGTGATTTGCCAATACCTTCAAGTCATTTAGAGGAATCTTTAAATTTGCTTGAGGCAGAGAGTGAAAAAATTGCTAAGAGCGGCGCTATTCCATTAGTTCTTGGTGGGGATCATTCAATTGCATCTGCCGATATTGCCGGAGTTGCCAAAGCTCTCGGTTGGGGCAAAATCGGAGTAATCCATTTTGATGCTCATGCCGATACTGGCGAAACTCAGATGGGGCAGCTTTACGGACATGGAACACCGATGCGTCGGCTGATTGAGCGAGGCGCCGTCCGTGGTGATCGTTTTCTGCAAATTGGTTTACGTGGGTATTGGCCAGAAGATGAAACTTTGCAATGGATGGCGCAACAGGGCATGCGTTCCTATGAGATGACAGAGATTAACGCTCGCGGATTAAATGCGATTCTTGATGAAGCGTTGAAAAATGTAATGCAAGATTGTGTTGGGGTTTTTCTCTCTGTAGATATTGATGTTGTTGATCCCGGCATGGCACCAGGGACGGGTACTCCTGAACCAGGGGGATTAACCAGTCGTGAATTGCTTGAGGCAGTGCGTCGTATTGCACTTGAAGTTCCCGTTGTTGGAATGGATATTGTTGAAGTTTCTCCTCCATATGATTGCGCTGACATAACAGCAATTTTGGCAAATCGAGTAGCACTCGAGGCTTTAAGTGCAATTGCTTATAAGAAGACCAACACAAATGGCGCTACATATAATTCTAAACGCAACTTGTTAGACCGCTGATCAGTTGATGCTATCTGGCTCACTAGCTTTATTTATTTCAGTTTTCTTGGCATGCGCAGTTGAAGCAGTTGAAGCAACAACAATAGTTTTGGCAGCAGGAACAGCTCGAAATTGGCGATCAGCTTTAGTTGGAGCTTGCTCTGCGTTGATTTTACTTGGAGCCATCATTGCTGTGTTTGGACCAGCTATTTCACAACTTCCATTTGATGCACTCAGACTTTTTGTGGGAGCCCTGCTATTGGTATTCGGTTTGCAATGGGTACGCAAAGCTATTTTGCGCAGTAGTGGCTATAAATCTTTACATGACGAAGATGCAATTTTTAATGAGGAGCTACAAGCGGCTAAGCAAGCAAAAGGTGGAAGCAAATTCGGAGTAACAGATTGGTATGCGTTCACTCTTTCTTTTAAAGGTGTACTTCTAGAAGGACTTGAAGTCGCATTTATCGTGCTAACTTTTGGAACAATTCAAGGGCAAATTATTCTGGCTAGCTTTGCTGCTCTTGCTGCAGTAATTATTGTGGTGCTAGCTGGATTTGCTTTACGCAAACCATTATCTCAGGTTCCAGAAAACAGCATGAAATTTGTCGTAGGAATAATGCTTACTTCTTTTGGAATTTTCTGGGGAGCAGAAGGCGCTGGAGCGGTTTGGCCAGGAAAAGATTTATCTTTGCTAGGAATTATTATTTTCATGTTGATTATTTCTAATATTTTAATAAAAGTTCTCAAAGTCCAAAGGTCCAAAGTTATTGCGGAAACAAAAGTTGTTGAAAAAGATGAGTTGGATGCTTTGGAAATCTTGAACAAAAATGGAGTAAAAGTCTTGGTCAAGAAATTTGGGGCTTTTTGGTTTGATTTCTTAATTGGGGATGACTGGCGAGGAACTGTAATCGTGTTGGCAGCTTTTGTGCTGACTCATCAGTTAGCAGGCGAGGGGCTCGTTAGTTGGTGGGTACTTCCACTAGGCGTAGCTATTTTACTTCCTTATAATTTATTCAGAGTTACAAAAGATGATAGGCGCTAACGCCAGGGAAAATTTTGTTCACCTAAAGTTTCCTAAAATTGGGTTTTTAGCAATCTGAGATAGAGATGATTTCGGCCTACCACCCGGAGGATTTCATGGCTGCAGTAAAAAACACATTTGAGATTGCTGATATTACGCGTGAATTTGGTTCAGTTAAATACATGAAAGAGGCACAAGCTCTTATCATTCGCGATTTAGTAAAAGAGTACGACCTCTCTAACTTTCTTGAAATTGGATTTTTCCACGGCAAGTCTTCAATTTACATGGGTGCAATCCTGCGCGAAATCGGCAAGGGACATTTATTAACAATCGATCTAGAGGGTGCGCGTAAAAAATCA
>Ga0214921_10009824_pt1 | contig 11991 bp, 10 predicted proteins | sample LL1505_MetaG_FD_177992 | JGI IMG/M metagenome (GOLD analysis project Ga0214921, IMG submission 177992) | Freshwater microbial communities from Lake Lanier, Atlanta, Georgia, United States - LL-1505 | ecosystem: Environmental > Aquatic > Freshwater > Lake | place: USA: Georgia | collected... | reverse complement strand
GTCGGAACATGACTACCCTAGAGTTGGATGTTATCAATCTCTATCTGGGTCCGTATGTGAATCGGACGGAAATCACGTGGGAAGCGAGTCAGCAGGTCGCGGAACGAACCGCGTGGAACACTCATGTCATGAATCAATCGTGGTTCTATGTGGGAGGCTTGACGGGCTTATTTTTGTTATGTGTCATGTATGCAAAACTGCGGAAAATAGAATTGGAGTGGGATGCCATCCTTGTGGAAAACGCCATCATGGTGGGCCTCTTGGCCGTGTACGAAATTATCTTCTTTAATACCATTATTTTCCATTACAAGCCGATTACGTCCTCGGAAATCAGTAAAACTGCTTTGGATAAATTACATGATACATGTGGGCTATTTTGAAGGCCGAAGGCCGACAGGAAGCGAAGGGGCTTAAAGAGGGACGGTGATGATAGGTTGTGGAGGAGGCGAAGGCTTCTGACACGAGATGGCTGTGTGATGAAATTGGAGACATGTTGGCCTTAAGAGCCAATGACCGTGAGGTCGTACGGGTTCGAGTCCCGTCATAGCCATATAACTATTATAGAGATTTTTGAAAATCTGTATCATGGTTTACTGACCGAATCCCTCAATACCCTAGTCACACACCCTTTATGAGATTTGAAATGACTTAAAAATCATACACGATTAACAAATAGAAATGGGATTTATCTATAAAATTACAAATAAAATCACTGGTAAGTGCTACATAGGAGAAACAACGGCAGATGACCCTCAAAAGAGATGGAGCGCCCACATTCACACGATGAAGAGCAACAAGGGCTGTCCTGCACTGAAAGACGCCATGAAGAAACATGGTGTGGAAAACTTCAAGTTTGAAGTGATTATCATTTGTTTTGACGAAGATGTGAATCGCTATGAACAGGAGTACATTAAAAAGTATAATTCCATGACCCCCAATGGATACAATATTCTGGCAGGTGGTCAATGTGGGGGTGGTTTCAAAGGAAAGACGCATACCCCTGAAACCATTGCAAAGATACTAGAATCTCAACGTAAATTTCGCGAAGCCAATCCGAATCATTTTGAAACCTATCGTGAAAAGCATAAAAAGTCAATGGAAGGGATAGACTTCTCAGAAGCAGTTCATAAATCTGAACGATTTCAAAAAGCAAAGAAAGATGGTAGAATTGGTGTAAGATGCCATAAAAAAATAAATGCAGACGGGACCATGGCAGATGAAACCAGGCAAAAAATTAGCGAAAGCCTTATCCAATATTATCAAGAGGCTCGTGATAATGATAGCAATCTGCTATCACCTTTTCATAACGTTAATCGTGAAAAGCATAAAGAAGCCATCAGAAAAGCACTAGGAAAGCCAATTATCCAATATACAAAAACAGGTGAAGTGGTACGGGAATATGAAACTACAGAGGACGCTGGTAGATTATCGGGCGTCAAACGGTCTAATATTCAACGCGCCCTTTACAAAGAGGGTGCCACCGCAGGTGGCTTCGTCTGGCGCTTCGCCACCAAAACAGCCTAAAGACCGCCTAACAAATCTAACTTGTAGAGGACCCTTCTCTACCATCTCAGATAAGCACAATATTTGGAGGTGTTTTTAACAACTCCGAATAGCTGTCCTCCTTGTGGGCACGGAGTGCCTAACAGCTATCTTCGTCGCGCTCCACTCTCCGCGGCCAAGTATGTTCGTATCGCAGAGTGATACCTTGTTTATAACCTTGTTTGGCACACATGGACACACATGCACCTATTGCAGTACCCAACTGTTGTATATTATTTTGTTTTCAGTGAACCTATCAGGAGTCTGGGTACAGACTCCTACACAGTGTCACTGTGTACACGAGGGTAAAGCGATTTGCTGGAAGCGCGTTAGGCTCATAACCTAAAGGTCCGTTGATCGAAACAACATCCTGTCCCACATGGGACAGGTGCAAGCTCGCCTTCGGCGAGACGACGAATCGCTATTGCTCTTTTCGTGTTATTAAGATCGATACCTTATCGCTCCTACTAACACATACGGCACCACAGTGAGTCTAAAGCATGCAACGAATCTTGGTGACAAAGGTAGAAGATGGGTTGCGGATGTGGAAAAAAAGCAGTAGGAGGCACCGTCCATTTCATGGGGCGTGATGGAAATACGCTCACGGAGCCGACCGAATGGGGACCGATTCTGTGGAAGTATCTTCATACAATTGCCGAAAAATGTGGCACCTCTAATAATCCCATCACGGATGCGGATCAGGCAAAGTGCCTGGAGATTATGCTAGGCACACTCCCTCTCGTCGTACCGTGTACCGAATGTCAGGGTCATGCAGCAGCCTATTTGTCCGCGAATCCGCTTCCTCCGTTCACGGAGCTACAAGGAGATGCGCTGCGTAGCCAAGCCCGCGAATGGCTCTTTCGGTTTCATAATCATGTGCGTAGCACGAAGGGTCAGCCGATTCAGCTACAAACGGCCGAGGAATGTGCGGCACAGTATGCTCAAAGTTTTGTCCCGAAATGCGAATACACGGCATTTATCCAGGCTGTAGCTTACGCCGTTCGCCAGGGATGGGTGCGGATTGACCATTGGAGACGATGGTATAGTACATCAGAGAGAGCCCGTCTGTTGATTGGAAATATTGTGGTGTAATTCTGCATCATGCAACAGATTCTATCCAGTACGATACCTGTAAAACAGGAAAACTACTTGATATTCATTACACTACTATCAGTTATGCGGTCTCGATCAAGCCCTGGGGATATGAGACGACATAGGTGCTGTTTTTGTTGATAACATATCCGTGGTCCTCCAGCGCGCCTGACGTTAACTTGGTAAGGTAGAATTGGGTACCAGCAATGCCCGTCATTAGCTCCTCTGGTAGCGCAGGATGGAACACTGGACCCGATCCATAATCGTAATAGCGTTTATCCTTGACGAAGCCTTCCTTGAGGCCTTCCTCAAAATGACTATAAGCAGTGCCTTGGCCGAAGCTATTTTCCACAGGAACTCGTTGAACCTGCGAACCAACAATCTCGCGATACGCAGCAATCGCTGCGCTCTTGGTCCAGTCGCCCGCAGGGCCAACATACCACGTCTTACCGCTATCCAAGAACTGGTTCCAACCGACCGAATCGTAAGGTGTATTGATGGCGGCAATGCCGAGTCCATGAAGCATCTCGTGAACCATCACAGGCACCATCTTCGGTGTCATGGTATGGTTGAACAGGACAGGGGCGAACAGACCCGTCTCATTGAAACGGTTGCTGTTCAGTGTCACGTACTGGCGTAGAGGGAAGGCTGGATTGGTGGAGACATCGGCCATGGTAGGACGTGCACTGGCCAGAACACCCTCGGCCAAGGGGGAAATGTCCACGTCTACCACCATATCGTGGGTGGCACTCACGGCCTCGGAACGATGACCGTGCGACTGTGCAATGATGTCTTCTAGAATGGCGGTACTGGTATTGACAAGATCCTGTACCGTTTGCGATGGAGTTCCGTTTACGTAGTTAACAAGAATCTTGTAGGGTTCCACGGATGGCTGTGGCTCAGGAGTCGGCTCTGGTTGCGGTTCTGGAGTGGGTTCTGGTTGCGGCTCTGGTTGCGGTTCTGGTTGTGGCTCTGGAGTGGGTTCAGGTTGCGGTTCTGGCTGTGGCTCTGGAGTCGGTTCTGGTTGCGATTCTGGTTGCGGTTCTGGAGTCGGTTCTGGTTGCGGCTCAGGAGTCGGTTCTGGTTGCGGTTCTGGTTGCGGTTCAGGTTGCGGTTCTGGCTGTGGCTCAGGAGTTGGTTCAGGAGCAGGTTCAGGAGTCGGTTCTGGCTGTGGCTCGGCCTGTGGAGCAGGAGCCAACAACGGCGCCAGTGGCGCCACAATCTGAATATCCCACGTGCTATTGATGTATCCATCCACCTCCACCGCCGTGGTCTGTGACGCCTGATGGGCGGTTTGCGCATGAATGCCTCCATACAGACGCGAAATGCCTGCGGAATCGGCCATTTCGTTCCACGTGCTAAACGACAGCGTAATCGGCGTGCTAGGGACAACACCAGGCTCCACTTCCGAACCGCCGACAGGAATCAAGAAATCGCCATAGGCAATGGTGCTGTTCGTATCAAACATAGGAGACAGGTAGTATTCACGGTCATAATACACCACCTGCTTGGTAATGTTGCTACCGAACCACTTGTTCATGGTCAGCGCAAACGCCTTGGAGAAGTGGCTGTGGCCAGACGGGAAATCAGCAAACGGCGGCGTGACAAAGTTCGCGGTCTGATAGGGGATCCACTGAGCGCCATCCACCGTGCCATTCCACGAGGCAATCTGCTGACCCGCGAAGCGGCGACGAATCTCCTGAATGGGGCGGTCTTCCATGTGCGCCTTCTTCAAGCGCCAGGTCACACGAGCACCCTCAAACAGATGGATGGACAGGTCCAAAAGAGAGAACATGATGTTGGGGCACGTGATGTTCGCCACGGAGCGCACGTATTCCTTCCAGAGCCAGACGAACATGAGAGGAGGAGACGGTGTACCAGGACCACCCGCCCAGAACTCGGCAATCATCTTCTGTTGGGCAGTCAGGCCCGCGGCGATGCCGCGCACCACGTCAATCTCGGCATCACGAGCCAGACCTGTAGCAGGAGCGACGGAATTCTGAATGGTCTGTTCATCCGTCTCTGTCAAACATGACGACAGCACGGCATCCCAGTTATACGTCAAGTAGCCTTGTTTCTTACCCTGAACGGTCAGACGCGTCCATTCCTGAGGCTGAGGGAAGCCCGCAATATTCGTGACAGTCGTTCCGTCCACGACAATCGTTTCGTTCCAGTTCGCGGAAGAAGTGGGCTGCGCAGTAGAAGCCGTCGCCGAGCCGTCACCCTGGCGATAGGCCAGCCATGCCTGCCAGGCGCTTACCCAGCCCGCCCAGTTGCCCGCTGCCTGGACCGCTGCCACCGCGGACGCGGAGCAGTTGAATACCGACGAATAGGCGCCAGGAATCAGGACAGCCGTCACGTAATCCACCACCGCGCACATCCAGAGGACGGAGTCTTTGTCGGACAGTGGCGCAGCCGCCTTGCTACTAGTCCAGTCCCAGTTGTCATGGACACCCGACACGCTGACCTCGGAGCGCACCCAGTTCCATGCTTGGACAACCGAGGCGATCCAGAGGTAGGCGAAGCGCGAGCCTCGTGTGGGTCCCAAATTCGCTGTCGTAATATATTGTAAAAGGTTGTCCAGACCGACATTAATCACGTACTTGAGCGACGGAATGGGGTCCACCACGCCAGCCTGACCACTGGTAATCAATCCAAGACCGGCAGGAGGAGCCAGGAAGTAGCTCGTACTCCATACCGTGGGACCCTGTCCCGCCTGATTCATGGCGCAAACGGTGAACGTATAAGGTTGCCACTCTTGTAGTCCTGTAAACTTGTAGCTCGTCTGATCCGTTGTCACAGGCGCCTGTGCAACACCATTCAGATAGGGCGTCACCACATACCAGAACGGCCCCGTTCCAGTGGTAGGAGCATTCCAAGAAACAATAATGGATCCAATTGTAAAGGTAATACCTGTTACGGCGCCAGGAATGGAAGGATTTTGCGGGTTGGCGACCAGCGAAGCATTCAGCTGAGGGCAGGGGCAGCCAGGGCTGATGCCGACGCAGGTAGGATATCGCGTATATTCTGTCATATTACCCTCCTTTACTGCATTCATAACGGATGCATCGTAAATACCAAGGAGTGGTCCATATCCTGTGTCATTATTCGGAGGTCCAATGCGTGTCAAAAAGGAGCCAGCGATAGCCTGCTGTGCCTTCCGCTTGGTGAGCTGGGAAGAGTCGTACACACGGGTAGTCATTTCTATTCAGGAACACATGAAAAAAATACATACAATACAAGGGTGGACGAATTCTAGGCAACGGAGGGGCATAGATAATGTTTTCGGCAAACGGGACGATAAGATTCCGCACCACCGATGGCCACGCCACGTTCATCCTTTTGTGCCTCTCCTACATATTGGGAGTACATGCCGACGGTTCCATCACGACATAGGGAACAGAAGGCTGTCAACCGTTCCACTTCTTCGGCATGGGGAAGGAGGCGGAGCATATCGCCAAAGGGAGTTCGCTCGCTGGTTCCATCGAGGCCGGTTACGACGATATGCACGGGTAGTTCATCAGCCCATGCAGTGACATAGGCAAATAGGTCACGGAAGAACTGGCCCTCGTCAATCGCCACGACCTGGTAGTTGCCCGAGCGAACGAGGGCGTCCACTTCTTCCAATAAGCCCACGCAGGTGGCCATTTCCACCTCTTTGTCATGAGAGGCGACGCAGTCGCGGCCATAGCGAGTATCACCTACGTAGTTGACCACCAGCACTTTGTAGCCAATGGATTTGTAGCGGCGAACTCGTCGTAGGAGTTCCGTCGTTTTCTGCGCAAACATGCATCCGCATAGTACCGATAAATGTCCCATATCGTCGGTCTCGTTGCTACTGAGCCAACTGGGTTTGGTGGAGTCAATTTTTACACATTTTTAATCGGTAGAACAAAGAGATGTCTCCATCGTGGACAATTGAATCCATACCCGCATGTTGTATTACGTTGGAACGCCGCATGGACCGATGGAAGCGATTCCAGGATCAGTCCGGAATTGACAGGCTACCGTTGAAACGCTTTCTCGGTGTAGACGGTGCAACCTTGGATATCGCCGCCGACAAACGGGTGTCTACGTTTACCAAGCGAAACATCATCACCAAGTCCCGACGTTCCCATGAGGAGTTGGACAGTGCAGGAGGGGTGGGGTGTGCGTTGTCGCACATCGCGGTCTGGCAGTGGCTGGCAGACAGCGAGCACGAGATGGTTCTTGTATTGGAAGATGATGCGGTTGTTCCACCTGATTTCGTGGAACGCGCCAATCAATGCATTCAACAATCCATGATTTTGAGAGACCCAAAGAAATGGGACCTCTGGCTCCTAGGAGGCATGTGGGACGATTTATCCAAGATTCCTGGTGAAACGACGGTTCTTCGTGTGGGGTCCTGTGTCTTGTTCCACGCCTATGTTATCACCAAGCGAATGGCGCGAAAGCTCTTACAAGACGTGTATCCGATTGAGGGACACATTGATGTGTGGGTATCGGTCCATTCCTTCCTTCATGACTTGCGCCTCGTAGGCTGCAAGGACCTCATGCTGAAGCAAAATAATGCGGTAAAGACGGACATTCAATCCGATAAGGGCTGTAAAATCTGCACGGTTCCTACGGATTATGACAAACAATACACGATGGTATCCAAGCCCGAATGGCATGCCACGAGGGCCATGGGCGTCATTGGTATTGTGTTGGCGGCCACCCTCGTCTATCAACACGTTCTACGCAGGTAGATTACTTGCCCTTAAAGTTGCTACTGGTCAGTTTTGCGCACTAAGCACTTTTTTTAAAAGTGCAACTCAACGCCTCCCACGAAACAGGGAAGATTTCCCGCATCAGCGTATCAATCATCGTTGCATAATCACGAATCTCCTTTTGGGCGGTGGGGTCCAAACGAAGGTTACAGATGCGAGCGTACGCGGCCAGCGAACCCGTTTCAATGAACTCGGTATACATACTCTGAGGTAGAATGGTACGCGCCAACTCAGGCGCCACGCCAGAGCTTAGAAGCGTGTGATACGTGGCAAGGGCCGATTCGGTTTGTGTACGCAGTACTTGATAGACTTCTTCGGATTCCGCAACGGGTGTTGCCTTGGAGCCCTGCTTGAGCTTGGGGTCGCGCTCGCGAATCTCCTCGGCACGAGGCACCCAGCACTCAGGGGGCGTATCTACGTAGCGGCGACTAACTTCATTACGTGATAGGCCAATCGTGTGACGGTACCACTCCCTAGAGACAAAAATCGGCATCTTAATACGAAGGCGAATCTGCGGATGGAAGAAGGGACTCACGTGGTCGTGTTTCGCCAGATAATGAATGAGCTTCTTATCACCCTCGGTCAACACATGAGATTCCTTGTCAAAGGACACGCGTGCCGCATTCACGACCGTCAAATCATCGCCAAAGGATTCCAGGCGTTCAATGAAACCGATTTGGTCCGAGAGATAGAGTTTCGTCTTGTTGTTTGTCGCTGCCATGACACTAAAAAATAGTGGTACATTTGTCTTTAGATTCGTAGGATGATGGTTAGGAGCGATGGAGGGTGGATTGACGAGACAGGCGAAGAGGCGCGGCACCAGGTTCAGAAGGCGGCTGCGTTACCTCCTCATAGTGGTCTGCTGGAAAGGGGGGACGTGCCAAGGGAGAAGAAGAAGATGGGGCGGACTCCTCCGCATCCATTTGGCTGGCGCTGACGACCTCGTGAAGTTGCGAACTAATGCCGCGCTGAATCGTATTGGAGAAGATGGACTGGAGGACGGGGTGGGCAGGCGCTTCGCTCGGATCGGTGGAGGAGGCGGCGATACCACGCATGCGGCCGAGGAAGGAGGTGTGTTGTGACATGATACGCGGTGTATCCGCCGCAAGATAGCGACGTCGCTCCAGATAGCGCTTCGCGGACTGAAGTTCGTCCACGAGCACGTCCCATAGGGAATGCGGATGCTGCTGGCGGTACTCGGTGATGTTTTGGATTTGTGCCCGAAGAAGGGCAACCACGCCAACCACTTCGGATTCCACGTTTCGCCCCTCCATCTCCGCGGAATGCGTGAGGAGTTCCCTCGCACGGTCCAAGAGTCCTAGGACATCAAAGCGAAGATAGTGGGCCTCGCCGTTCACCCGATGCTCTTCGTCATCCACAAGAACCACCCGTCCTGCTATGTCAAACTCGTACATATTAGCAAGGTTGAACCCCTTTACTGTGAGCGCGGTATGAGTAGGGATGCGTGCGAGGAACACGGCGCTGGTTCCTGCGGGGAGATCACCGATGGTTACCTCGGTCGCCGTTTTGTCCGCCTTGACGGCGTAGCGAGAGCGGAGCTCGCATTGGGGAGGAAGAATGACGCGGATTTGCTGGAGGGTGCAGCTCGCGAGCCCACCGAGGACGTCGCCGAAAACGGTGGCCACGTCGTCTAGGTTGTTCACGACGTAATAGGAGCCACCGCCCACGGCACTGATTTGTTGAATGAGTTCCACGTTGTGATCGGTTCCGTATCCGATGCTGGAAATGGACGTGCCAGGAAACAGGCCGATGGTGTTGCGAACAATGTCCATGAGGAAGTCGGGACGGGTGGTACCCATGTTCGCATGTCCGTCGGTTAGTAGGAGAATACCCTGTTTCCTGCCACCTACGTCGTCTGCACCCAGAAGCGTCTCACGAGCGAGGATGAGGCCCGCACTGAGGTTAGTATTGTTGTCATCGCGAAGAATGGAAATCCGCGCACGAATGTTCTCGCGCTCCTCTTCGGTCACACGGAGTTGTTTGAAGACTACGAAGGCCTGGGAGCTGAAGGTGACGAGAGACAGCATGTCCTCAGGTCCGAGAAAGTCCAGGAGGAAGTGAAGGGAATTTTTGACGTTATCTAGTTTCTTCTCGTGGCGCATGCTGGCGGAATTGTCAATGAGACAGCAGAGATGGACGGGGGTGCGCCCGTGTCCCTCAGGCGCCTTGGCCTGAATACAGGCCCACTCAGGGCGATGGGAGAGCGTGTAGGCTTGGAAGTCCATGGCGTGTCGTAATGATAGAGCGTGCGTACCCTACTCAGATGGCGACTGCGATTTCAATTTTTATAGGCACGTTTGAAAAAAGTGCGCACTTTTTTCTAAAAAGTGCCTATAGTATGACAACACCTCTTATAAAAACAAGCATGATAGTCTTTTTGGTCGTGATTATCATTACATGTGTCCTCGCCTGGAAAAACCGCCCGCGACCCAATTACAGCCAGATCCCCAAGAAACTATGGACCTACTGGGACAATCCAGATCGGATGCCAAAGACTGTCCTGCTCTGCATGGAGAGTTGGAAGAAACACCATCCAGACTATGAGATTACACTACTGACGAAAAAGAACTACGTAGGCTACGTCCATATTCCGCTGGAAATCGCCACGCATCCCAATTTCCACGACAATCCGACGCGATTCGCAGACCTGGTACGCGCCTATGCTCTGAAAGAACACGGCGGTGTCTGGCTGGATTCCTCCATCTTATTGAAGGAGCCCCTGGACAACTGGCTGTTCCCACGCTATGCCGAGTTGTCAGGGTTCTACCTTGGAGGTGGCACGAAGCCCGAGCTACCCCCTCTCCTTGAAAACTGGTTCTTCGCCTGCAACAAAGGTAGTCCGTTTATGAAGCAATGGTGTGAGGAATTTTCCCAACTCGCTCAATACCTCACCGTCCAGCACTACGTGGACTCCAGGAAACAGATGGGTGTGGACATGGAAAAAATAGGGGACCCCGTGTACCTCGCGATGCATGTGGCGGCGCAAAAGGTGCTTCAACTGGACAAGTATCCGTTGGAATCCCTGTATCTCCAGAAGGCGGAGGACGGCCCGTTCCGTTATTTGGCAGATGCGAAGTGGGACTCCCACAAGGCCGTGCGTCTTGCGTGCCAAGACAAATCCTATCAGGGGCCAATCATGAAGATACGAGGAGCGGAGCGAGGACACTTGGAAGCGGAACTCACGAACGAATTGTCAAACAAGCGATGTGGTTGGCTGGACTAGGGCGTCTTCACCTCTGTCGCTTCTGCTTCCACCTTCGCCTTCTTCCATTTCTTATACATATGTGTCCATTGGATGAAATAAGATGATTGAAGCATATCAATGGCCAGTTGATGAAGTTGTTTTTCTTGCTCGGTCAGCGAGTTATAAAACTCCTGGAAGTCCTCAGGGAGGGGGGCGGCCTTCGGCTGTGTATAGACTTGCATGAGGTGTTTGTGCCACTAAAAATAGAGATAGTATCTATATCAATTTTTATTGGCGTTTCGTGAATCCGAATACTTTTACAACCCACTCAGTAGTAGGCACCATCATGCACTTCAAAGACAAACGAGCCCTCCAGATTCGGACCACCGATGATATGTTTCGCATCCTGGAACAGAAAGGCAACTCCCTCAAAGATTACAAAAAAGGGACCCGCGTCACGGTTCATGACAAGATGCAGCAGGGATATTCCTACATCCTACAGGAGGCGCCAGGGAAAAACATGACCCCCGAATTTAAACCCGAACTCACCCCCGCCAAAATGTTAGAACTCGGTGTCTTTGAGGGAAAGTATCTGAATGATGGTGTTCTGGAGTTCCCCAAGGAGTGGTTCCTAAAGGCGATTCAAAAGGGCAAATTGTCCCCTGAAGGCGCCAACCCCGCACTCAACCTCTTTGGCGTGAAATCCCGTCTGAGCCTCCAGGAATGGGAGGACTATGGATGGGTGCCGAACGAGGAGGGACATGTCGCCAAGCAATACCCTGAGTTATCGGATCCGACGTTGAATCATGACCCGAGAGGCTGGTTCCAATGGTATTGCCGTTACTGGATGGGTCGCAGGGAACCCGACATGGATGCCGTCCAAATCAAGCGATGGCGTGCCTTCAAACGGCATGCGGGGCAGATCAAGGCGAATTGTAAAAAAGGAGACCTCTCCTGTCGTCCTGTCCAACGGCAAGCCCTATTACAATGGGCACATGACCCGTATATGTAATTAAAAATATAGGGATAAACTTACGATAACAGAAGACCACCACCCGACGAATGCTCAAACATAGAGGGATCTACACAAGGATGTAATGCTTCCATACACAACAGTTTCACAGGTTTTTTGTGTTTCCATCGCATACCATCTTTTCTACCCTTGTTATATAATGCAGTAATATACTTATCTCCTTTATCAATGAGATGATTATAGTCGTCACATACATTAGCAGTAGTAGTATTTCTACGGTTCGTGCCACCCATTGCCTCGTAATAGGATGCTCTCATGCGACTCGTATCAATCGTATGTAGTCTTACACCGCGATTCAGAATCATCTCGTTGATGTGTATTTTCTTCATACCAGTTGGTACATAATGTAATAACTGAATACCAGAATCGGC
>Ga0214921_10009822_pt1 | contig 11994 bp, 14 predicted proteins | sample LL1505_MetaG_FD_177992 | JGI IMG/M metagenome (GOLD analysis project Ga0214921, IMG submission 177992) | Freshwater microbial communities from Lake Lanier, Atlanta, Georgia, United States - LL-1505 | ecosystem: Environmental > Aquatic > Freshwater > Lake | place: USA: Georgia | collected... | reverse complement strand
TTTATTGCCAAAATAATAAATTAACATCACTAGAAGGAGCACCAAAGATAATTGGGAGAGATTTTGAATGCGTTATGAATGATATAATAAACCCAGAAGGTTTACCAGAAATTGGTGGTTATTTTGTTTGTATTAACAACCCAATTGCACAATTATATGAATTATTTCCGGACCATAAGTCATTTGTAGAATCACTAGATTATAATTATCTAAGAGGAACGTCGATTGTTAGAAGTAGATTTGGAGAAGCACTGGAAGAATTTGGCATAGAAATGCCAAATGAAATTAAAGGATGGACGTGGATATGAAACATTGTGAAGTATTTGAAAATATTGATTCCATCTGTCAAAAATTTGGTATAACCAATTATACATTAAATTCTGATGGTAAAATTGATATTCAGGGAGATGTTGATATTCGTGATAAAGGACTTAGTAAACTACCACTAAAATTCGGGAAGGTAAGTGGTAATTTTAGATGTAATGGTAATAAACTAATAAACCTAGAAGGTGCACCAATTATAGTTGGGGGTAGTTTTTACTGCGGATATAATAAACTAACCTCCTTAGAAGGCTCTCCAAAACAAGTAGGATTTGATTTTATCTGTAGTGATAATAAACTAACAACTTTAGAAGGGTCTCCAATTTATGTAGGAGGTAGCTTTATATGCGATTGGAATGAACTGATATCTTTAAAAGGTTGTACAAAAGAAATATCTTTATACTTTTATTGTAGTTATAACCAACTATTCTCCTTAGAAGGGGCACCAAGAATTAAAAATGGATATATCAAGTTGGATAAAAATCCAATCTTCGAGATATATCATTTGTTTCCTGATTATAAGGCATTTATGGACTCACTTGATTATGGATACCTAAGAGGAACTTCCATTATTAAATTTAGATTCCAAGAAGCACTAGAAGAATTTGGCATAGAAATTCCAAATGAAATTAAAGGATGGACTTGGATATAAACATTTTATATAATACAATATATAACTAATAAAAAAAGAATATGAGTGTTAAGAATTTCGGAATAATCACAGAATCAGAATGGATAGGACTTACTATAAAAGAAGCAATCGAAAGAGCTGAGTCATGGGGATTTAACCATAGAATAGTCGAAGAAAATGGCAGACCACTTATGGTAACCAGTGATATGAAACAAAATAGAATAAACCTAAGGTTGAGAGATAATAAAGTTATTGGAGCTTATGGTGGATAATTTTAAAATCGGAAGTAAACATTTCAGCCAATCAGAATGGATAGGCCTTACAATAGAAGATGCTATCAAAAAATCTGAGACAGAAGGACTCACATGGAGAATAGTTGAAGAAGATGGTATGTCAAGAATATCTACCCGTGACCTAAAAGCAAACAGAGTTAACTTCAGAATAAGAGATAAAAAAATATACCGAGCTTTCATAGGATAATGAAAAAATAGTAATGTTTTCTTAGTCATCAGTAAAAGCTTGGCATTTATTTACTATCTTTGTAAATAAATCACATACAAATGAATATAACCCATCTATCAGTCTATCAAGTTTCTAAAGAGAATGTTTTTGAAAATGTTAATTCATATAAGGAATTAAATGACTCTATTAGATCATATGGTGAGGTCGCAGAAAGCGAAGAAGAATACAGAAATAGAGTAGGGTCAGCTTTTGAGATATTCACTCAATTCTTTTGCCTTAAGTATGGTGATACACCATTAATTGGCATCAAAAACATCACAGATACAAGCGATGATGCATTTACTGTTGGATATGATTTTACATATAATAGCTTCTATGATAAGCCGGGGCAAATACAATCCAAATGGCGCAATAATCCAACTCATCAATTTACAATAGGTGAGTTAGCCACAAATAGCGCAATTGCATCTGATAATGATATTGAAAAGGACAATAATATATTATTCACTAACTTAGATGATACTGATAATTTATTTCATTTTTCATATAAAACAGCAAGAAATAAACGGAGAGTTATTGGTAGAAACTCACAAGAAGAACTAATTAAGAGGGATCCTAATTTCTGGGATGATTTTAGAAAATGTATCAGAGATTCATCTAAAAATGAATTTAAAAATCCATTCTCACCAAGAGATATTCAAAGTTGGATTCTTGATGGGATTACTAATAATGGGGTTACATATGAGGGAACAAAATCAGTTCTGAATGGTAAATACTCAAAAGGAAAAATTGAAGCATCAACAGGTGCCGGTAAAACACTTTGTCAGTTCTATAATATTGACAAATCATTCAATGAATACAATAAAAATCTTGCGGTGATGATTTTACCAACAAGATCACTTATAAGTCAATCATTTAGAGAATTTTATAGTTGGAAAATGTTTGGTGATGATAATGGACAAAATAATGTTTCATGTTTAATTATTATGTCAGGTGCTAAACCAAGATATAATGACCAAATTGCTGATGTATTACAAACACTCAATATAGATGAATCTATTAAATTTGTAAGTGATAGAATATCTTTGGGTAGAAAAGTTGTAATATTTACAACAATGAAATCTCATGGACTTAAATATTCGGATATTATCGATGGATTAAAAGAAAGGGGTATTAGAGTTGGTCTTGAGATTGTGGATGAATACCACAATGTTATCTCAACATCCGCTGAAAGAAAAGAACAATTAGAAATTGCTGAATATCTTAGAAATAGTGAGTTAAGAACCGATGGTGCACTTTTTTATAGTGCCTCTAATAAGGGTGGTCAAATATTAAGTTCATTTAATGAGGAGTTATTTGGTAAATTACTTTGTAGAGTTACTAGAAATGATCTAAGACTTAGAGGGTATGTTGCTCCTAAATTGGTAGTTAAAATAACAAGAGTTGATAATAAATCAAATTCTTCGGAATCTCGTAGAGATGCTTCTCGTATCAAACTAGACATCGACAAGGCTCAAAGTGAGGCGGTGGCAATTATATCAGCATATAGGGATTTATCTAAATATTATGATAGACCAAATCTAATTACATTTGGTGACCATGTTGAAGGATGTAGATATATTTCTGATAATAAAGAAGTCCATAGTAATTTACCAGGAGTTAAGAATCACTTTATGGCATCCGAAACAAGCAATGGAGATAGAGATAATATACTTAGAGAAATAAGAGAATCTGGTGGGAATATATTACACCAACATTCTGTTGCCAAAGAGGGTATTAATGTAAATAATCTACATGGTTCTATCATAGGTCGAAATATGAGTATTATCTCCTTACAACAATCTATTGGTAGAAGTGATAGAGCTTTGTATATTGATACTGATAATTTACAAAAAGGTAAAATATCATTAGATAGTCCAGAAGGTTGGATAAAATATTATAATTTAGTTTATGTTATAGTAGATTCTGATGATTCTTTTTATCAAAGATTTAGGGAGATTATTGGGTATTTATTAGATCAGGGTATTCCAGAAAGTGAATGGGATATTTCAGAACTTGATGATGATAGTAAAGGTGGGACTGAATATAAAAAACCAGATTTTTCACCTCAAATTAGTGTAAATATTGGATTCGATAAAAAGAAATTCAATGATATGATTCAACAAGTTAAGATTGAAGTCATAGAATATCAGAAGAAAATTCAGAAAGAATTGGTCGAAAATTTAGAGAGAGAAAAATTAAATTCATTATCTAAATTAGAACTCTTAAAGCAAAAAATTAGTTTGTAAATTTAATATATAAATAAAATAATATTTTCAAAAATGATACAAATAAGTAATATCAATGGTGCTAGTTTTGGCACTGCATCTAATGTTTATCAAGTATGGAAGAATACGAGTGATAGTGATGTATTTGAATATGTAATTGATGGATTAATACTTGAGAAGTATGCTGATGAAGATGTTAAGGAATATATTAAGGAACTACCATCTACTAAAAAAAGGGTTGCTACTCTATCATTAATAGGTGATGATCACCTCCTTTGGTCAGAGATTAATACTATAATTAAAGAAGAAAAATCATCATATCAAAGACTTAAAAAGATATACTTTTTATTAAAAAGTTTTGTGAAAATTGCTGATGTTGAGAGAAAGAAACATGGTGAAATTTTAACTCCATTTGAAGAAATAGCTGAGCCAATGATTAAATTGGTTGATAAATATGATCCTGAATTTTGGAAAAATAAAAACCATAAAGTTTTGGATAGTTCTGCTGGATATGGGACATTTCTTATTCTATCTGCTTATAAATTCATGGTTGGTTTAAAAGATGAGTTTCCGAATGAAGAACAAAGATTCAGATGGATCGTTGAAAATTGCCTATACTATGGAGAGTTACAAGCTAAGTCAGTTTTTAGTTGGTTAGTTGCTATTGATCCACATAATGAATATAAGACAAATATTTACTGGGGTAGCTTTTTATCTAAAGAGTTTGATGAACATGCTAAAAATGTCTGGGGAGTTGATAAATTTGATTTAATTATACAAAATCCACCATATCAAATAAGTATAGAAGGTAATAATATTAATAAACCATTTTGGCATTTTTTTGTCGATAAATCTTTAAAACTATTAAAGGAAAATGCTAAGATGGTAATGGTCCATCCGAGTGGATGGAGAACAGTTCAGTCATTTAAAAAAATTAAAAATGAGTTGGTCTCTAGGAATATAAAATCCATAAAGATGCACAGCTTTAAATCTGGACAAGAGTTATTTAATGCTGCTATCAATTTTGATTATTATTATTTAGAAAACAAAGAATATGAAGGATTGACAGAGGTTATCTGTGAGGATAATACTAAAATAGATGTTGATATTTCGGGAATAGAAATAATACCGAGCGAAAATATAGAAGAAATACTATCTCTATATGCCAAAGATGGTGAAGAAAAAGTTAATATATTATCAAATAGTTCATATCATCATACAAGAGACTATATCAATAACAAAAGAACAGATAAAAATATATACCCATGTGTATATACAGTTAGAACAAATAATGTCCCAACTTTCAAATGGTCAAGTATTAATAATAAAGGACATTTTAATATACCTAAGGTTATTTTCGGAAATGGGGCTAGTGGTGTAATAGTTGATAGAAATGGAGAATATGGGATGACACAATTTTCCTACGCGATTGTTGATGATGTTGAAAATTTGGATAATATTAAAAAGGTTATAGAAAGTGAATACTTTATTAAAAAAATAATGCTATTTAAAAATAGTCTTGGTGATAGATATAACAGAAAAATGATTTCTAAGTTCAGAAAAGATTTTTGGAAAGAGTTTATATAAAATATGATAGATATTAAATTCATAAAATTTTATGTTGAGTCTATATATAATAAAAGTATAGAGGAATACTTTCATGTAGAAAGACCAACCGTTTCAAACTGGAAAAAAAGAGGTATGCCAAAAAGATATCTATTAACTTTCATAGATATGGAAAAATCATCAGATATATTCGAACTATTTAAGAGAATTTATAAGTAAAATAGATTAAATATTATATTAAATAGAATGAATGAATTTCAACAAATATTAGATCTTAATAAAAGAGAGCTAGATAAAGCTAAAAAGTATGAAAAATTAAATAGTTCTTTAAAAAGTCATGATTGGTTAATTGTATGTCCCTTGTTTTTTGTGAATGGTGAATTGGATTTTTTTATTGAAAACCCATCATTAGAAAAAAGTAAAATTTTAGATATAATTAAAAATGTGTTCTATAATCTTGATAGAACATCAATCTACGTAGAAGGATACTTTGAAAAAATAAGTTATATAAAACCCTTTTCTAAATCAATAGAAAATAGTATTATTCTAGCATTTCAAAAAGAATATGAGGGAAGTATAAAGACTTTGATACCAATTATAGAGGGAGTTATTAGAAAGTATTTATCTACTAAAAACAAAACTAAAATTAGTTTCTATGATATTAAAGGATATATAAATTGTCTAAAAGAAGATTTGGAATCAAACTTGGAAAATAACATTTCAAATACATATAAATTTGAAAATTCTGAATTAAATGAAATTCTTTCTCTTCAAAAAGAATACTATAAAATATGGTTTAGTTTCATAGATGACTATCTTAAGGAAAATTTTTACTTAAAAACTGATAATGGTAAAGAAATTACTAATCATATAAATAGACATTCTATTATACATGAGTTTGGTAACGATTTTAATTACAATTTTGAGAGTTTTATTAAGGTCTTCTTCATTATTCTTTTTATGGCATGGTGTTTCATGATAGTAGAAGGTATACCACTTATTATTGATGTTGATAACAACCATAATCTCTATAAGATTATTTCATATAAAAATATTATTGAAATATCCGAAGAAATGGATTATGACAAACATGTTTTACTGAACGGAAAAAGAGGATATAAAGAAGAAAATCTACATACTAAATTTTCACCAATATTAAATTTAAAAAAAAGAACAATCATATGTCTCCAACAAAGTCAAAAAGAATCCAAAAATATTTGGTAAACTTAAAAAAACCCACTATCTTTGTAAAAGTTATCGCAAAAACAATCCCTGATTCCCCAAATCAAATTGCGACCCATCCTGGAGAGTGATAACTTTTTTTAAAAAAGTAAAAAAATATCAAAAAAAGATTTGTGAAAAGAAAAACTTTCAATTATCTTTGTAATACAATAAAAAAAGTCTAAAAGTGACTCAAAACTTTTAATATATACAATAACAAACTAAAAATAAAAAAGATGAACTCAATTCACAAACATACAAGCTTTAGTAAATCGTCTAAGTGGTTTAGCCACAGATTCGGTACTAATAGTGAATTGCCTAAATCTAAACTAATTTAATAGTCAAGATCAAGACAAATTCTTATTAAGACCGAATCTTAAAGATTCGGTCTTTTTCGTTTAAAAAATACATGCTGTAGGTCGTCCAAAGGTTAAGGATTTCTGATTGTGATTCAGATGATGTGGGTTCGAATCCCACCCTATAGACAAAAAATAAAATGGTATCATAACATAGATGGTTTATGTGCTGGTCCGAAAAACTAGAAATGTCAGATCGTTACTGACTGATACCACAAAAGGGAATGAACACATTTTATATATAGTAAAAAACAATTATATAATATGGGTTCGAAATCAAAAGAGTGGAGTGAAAGTGAAAAGGAGTTACTAACAAAGTATTTCCCGAACATGGGTTCAACATATTGTTCAGAATTGATTGGAAGATCAAAAAGAGCATGTCAAGAAATGTCAAAAAGATTAAAATTAAAAAGAAAAATAAACTTCAGATATGAAAACATAGAATTATTTGAAAACATAGTCAAAAACTCACAGACATATACAGAAGTTGTAATCAAATTAGGATTATCCCCAAGATGTTCTGGTAACTTTCAGACATTGAAAAAATATATAACAAAATATCAGATAGATATATCACATTTTACAAAAGGTGAATTTCAGAGAGGAAATATACCAAAAAACAAAAGAGATATAGAAGAATTATTAGTAAAAAATTCACTTTTCAGTAGAGGATCATTGAAAGCTAGACTCTATCAAGAAAATATCAAAGAGAAGAAATGTGAGATTTGTGGTATAGGAGAAGATTGGTTTGGTGGTTCTAAATTAGTTCACATTTTAGACCATATAAATGGAGATCCTTATGATAATAGGATTGATAATTTAAGAATTGTTTGTCCAAACTGCAATTCAACTCTTGAGACTAATTGTGTTGGAAACAGAGTTAATAAAATTTATGATCCCGAAAAGGATGTATATAGAAGTGATATAACACACAAAAAATGTTTTTGTGGAACAATCATTCTAAAAGAAAGTAAATTTTGTACTAAATGTAGAGGAGTAAATCAGAGAAAGTTTGAAAGACCTGATTTAGAAACATTACTTCAAGATGTTAAAGAACTTGGATATGTTGGAGCTGGAAAAAAATATGGAATTACCGATAATGGTTTAAGAAAATGGATTAAATCATATCAAAAAAAAGTTGAACAAGTGGAGTAACATCCACAAAATATATACGTGATACAGACAAGGTGTCGGTGGGCTCTCCAAAAGCTTCACGGGTGGATTCGATTTCTACATCACGTGCCAAAATTAAAGTAAATTAAAAATGCGTTCGTAGTTCAATTGGCTAGAATATTACACTTTTAATGTAAGGGTTATGGGTTCAAGTCCCATCGGACGCACAAATAAACTATTTACAGAAGTATATAGGTACTGACTTAAAAAATCATCAAACAGGGGTTCGGATATTTTATATATATAATAAATATATAAAATATATGAAAAAATGTGAATATTGTGATAAAGAGTTTAAAGACTATTCTAAAAATGGATTATTAATAAGTGACTATGATAAAAAAAGAAGCTTAGAAAGACATATTTTACATTGTAAATTAAATCCAAATAGATTAGAATATACTTGTAAATATTGTGGTCATACAGAAGAAGTAATACAAAAAATTGCATCACACACATCGATTTGTGAAAAAAATCCGAACATTGAATTCATAAAATCTATAAGAATTAAAAATGGGAAGAAATCAATACCATGCTCAGAAGAAACAAAAAAGAAATTAAGTGAAATAAGAAAGAAATACTTAGCTGAAAATCCCGATAAAGTTCCTTATAAATTAAATCATAGTAGTAAAGAATCTTATCCAGAAAAGTATTTTACGGAAGTATTCAAAAATGAAGAAATTGATGTTGTTAAATCTTTCTATATTGGACTTTATGAATTAGATTTTTGTATACCTGATAAAAAAATCGATATTGAAATTGACGGAAGTCAGCATTATTATGATAAAAAAATAGTTGAGAGTGATAAAAGAAGAAATGAGTTTTTAGAAAATGATGGTTGGGATATAATCCGAATAAACTGGTCACATTATAAAAGGCTTGATTTGGAATCAAAAAAGGAATACATTTTAAATTTAAAAAGTTATATAAATGGATTAATATCCACTAAACCAACTTTTGAAGTTAAAAGTAAAAATAAAAAAATAAAAAAATATTTATGTAAATATTGTGGAAATGAATGTACTTCATCTAAATGTAGATGTATTAATTGTTGTATAAAACAAAGTAGAAAAGTAGAAAGGCCCTCTTTGGAACAATTAGAAGTAGATATAAAAAATTTAGGATATGCAGGAACTGGTAGAAAATATGGAGTGTCAGATAATTCTATTAAGAAATGGATGAAGTATTTTACTAAAAATTTAATATAAAATTGCACCCATCACTCAATTGGTAGGGTATCCGGTTCTTACCCGGAATGTTGAAGGTTCGAGTCCTTCTGGGTGCACAAATGGAGAGATTAGCTCAGTTGGTAGAGCGCGTAAAAATACTCTGACAAGTATTCTTTAGTATCTGGTATGGATATTAATAGTGATGTTAAGAGTTACTTCGGATGTTAACCGCGTGGTCACAGGTTCGAGTCCTGTATCTCTCACAAATTATGGGGATGTAGCTCAGTGGTAGAGAAAACTATCTCTTTTAAAATTTTACCTCTGAGTTGAGTGTCGATTAAAAGGGTTACTTCGTATATTTTAAACTATAAGGTCGTTGGTTCGAATCCAACCATCCCCACAAAATTTCTTAATCTCAGTAAATTTTACTACCTTTGTAATATAAAAATCTATAAGATAATGACCAATAAAGAGATAATTAGCAATGAAGATGGAAATTGGTTGTTAGAGCCAAAAGTAGACCATGTTTTTAAGCACAGATGTGATAGTCATCCGTTACCACCAGCCAAAGATGGGTTTATTTTATTGTTGTGGAATCCAGCGACTACCTCTATGCCGACGGTATCTTGGGTTGAAGAAGGAAAGTGGATGTTTTATAGTCGTTGGGAAGAATGTGAAATGGAATTACCTAGTGAAAATGTGGCCCAATACTGGTCTTTAATAAAAGCGTAGTCATCCTTATCTCTCTTCCACAAAATTTGTTAATATCAGTAAATTTTACTATCTTTGTATGATAATAAAAAATCTATAAGAATATGGCTGGTATAGAAAAGATGGTAGTTGAGATTAGAAAAGTAAATGATGAACTCACTGAATTCTATGTTGAAAAGGATGGTCGAAACATTAGAGTTGCTTTTACAGTAATTGGTAGTAATTATTTTCTAGATTTTAAGAAAAAAAGTCCCAAAAGAACTCTCCTAAAAAGAACATATGATTCTAGATGGGATGAAGTTGGAATTGCTGAATTTTTCAATGTTGATTCAAGAGTAATTTCTAAATATATAAGTGATTCTCTAAATAACAAGATTACTTCTAGAATGATAGATCCTCTTTATATATATCGTATAGATACTGGTATTTTATCTGATGTTGGTGATAAATTGACTAAGACAAAAGTAGTAGATGCTTTAAAATTTATCAGAGAGAAATTAAATAGTTAAAAAAAAAGAAAAAGGGGGTTTTATTTTAATATATAAATAAAATAAAAAAGTTAGAATGAAACATATTAAAGCATTTAACGAGAAGGCAACAGTAGAGAAATCTTCTAAGAAAGGTGAGATTGAGGATTTTATTGGTAAAAATAAAAAGAACAAATCATCTTATGAAATGTATAAGGTATTGAGAGAAAAAGGATTTGCTGAGTCCGATCTTAAAGATTATTTCTACGATAACTACTAAAAAAAATAAAGAAATTATGTTAAAAAGTAAATCAAAAATGATTAAACCAATGTCTCTTCCAGAATACAGGGGAGATAGGTTATACATGCATGCTTTTGATATATCAAATCCACAATTGCCTGCTGGATATGAAAGATGGAATCCATATCTTATGGAGATGATATCACATTCCCCAAAGAAAACAGGTAAGGCATATTTAACGATTGATGAAAAACTCGTAACTAAAGGCGAATCTCATAGAAGAGGTGGTCCACATACTGATGGGAACTATCTATTTGGATGGTCACCCGAAACCCCGGATGGTGGTCCAGATCCAGGATCTGGTTGGTTAACTGGTGAAGATGGTCGATTTTTACCAAGGGAGCAACATGAGGAACAATATTGTTCTGAAAAGGGTGGAATGTTAATAATTTCTTCTTATGAGGCTTGTAGGGGCTGGAATGGTGAATATGATGGTCAACCGAATCAAGGTGGTGATTGTTCACATTTGGATCTTTCTAAGATGGAAGACTTCAATTTAAAGGCTGATACATTATATTGGGGTAATAGTACATTTATACATGAGTCTCTGCCATTAGAAAAAGATGTTAAAAGACAACTTGTAAGAATAACCCTTCCAGCAGATGCTGAAGATTTAATTTAAAAAAAAGTAAAAAAAAATAGTAAAAGTTAAAACAAAGGACTATCTTTGTAATATATACAATATGAAAATCATGAACAATATATCATCGTCGTCAAGTCGTAGTTCGAACAAAATTCGAAGATGGTAATGTATTGCTAAAAAGATACACGATAATCCTCGAATCAATTTAAACGATTCGAGGATTTTTTTTTATATATGGCCGATTAATATAATGATAGTATGTTCGTCTTCGAAACGAATTGTATAGGTTCGAATCCTATATTGGTCACAAACTTAGAGGAATGGGAGAGTGGTTTATTCCGTCGCTCTTGAAAAGCGAAAATCGTAGAAATATGGTTCATCAGTTCGAATCTGATTTCCTCTGCAAATGGAGAGTAAAGTAGACAGGGTCTACCACCGCCTGCTAAGCGAGTGGATCGTTAATTTGATTGCGTTTCGAGTACGCTGTTCTCCTCTAACATATAGAGGTAGTAGGTAGATCAGGTGGATCTCGCTTGTTTGGAAAACAGGAACCCGAGTAATGTCGGGCCCGCTTCGATTGCGGCTGCCTCTTCTTAATATATATAATCCATGAATAAAATACTTGTAAAAATTAAAGATTATATAAATTATACATCTAATTTCAAAAGTGATAAGTTAGATGAACAGAATTGTATTTATACAAATGGTGGATTTCCGAAATTTCTTGGTATAAATGAGGAGATATTTGAGGGTAGGCCATCTGAAT
>Ga0214921_10009821_pt1 | contig 11995 bp, 9 predicted proteins | sample LL1505_MetaG_FD_177992 | JGI IMG/M metagenome (GOLD analysis project Ga0214921, IMG submission 177992) | Freshwater microbial communities from Lake Lanier, Atlanta, Georgia, United States - LL-1505 | ecosystem: Environmental > Aquatic > Freshwater > Lake | place: USA: Georgia | collected 2015-05-28 | reverse complement strand
GGAACTAAAAGAGAGTGAGTGTAAGTGTTTCACAGGTAGACTGACCAGATTAGTTAATTGTCTGGTGGGCTTTTATGATGACATAGTTATTGGCATTTCTAATAGTGAAAGAATCAGTGCCATTATTTTGTCCACTTTAGATGGTAGAGAGATGGATGATGAGTTGAGGAAAGTATGTATTGATAAGTTGAAAGCTATTGATATTGCTGATGAAGAGATTAAAAAGTGGGTATCATAATTTGTTTATCAATTGCATTTTTTTACCAGCACTTAAAAATTAATGATTGCAATGTAAGAATGCCATAAGGTAAACATATTTTTATTATAAACCAAATGTTGTGTCTTGTTGATTTTTATTGAACAAACATGTATGCCGATCACATAGAACAATAAAATAGACCTTAAAATAACAATATTATGATAAACAATAGGAACTAATATTTTGTCTTATTGATTTTTTTATTGGTTTATGTGATAGGATACGAATGGTCATATAAACCAATAAAATAAGCGTCAATGATAAAACAATATGACGGAATAAAAATACTTAATGTCTATCATACAATTATTACATTGTTACCTATTTTACTGATTATATGATAGTAAACACATATACTTTTTAAAATCAAAGGGATATATCACTTTCTTACATTGCAAGCATTATCTAAAAATTGAAAAATAGATATTGTCAAGATCAATAACACAAAACTTTTATACATATAACCAATGGAAGAAGCAAACAAAAGAATGGAAGAAGCAAACAAAAGAATTGATCATGCCATTGCAACTAATGCAACAATCTTAGATTTATCAAATTTGGGACTAACAAGATTACCTGAAAAGATATTTGATTCATTAACCAATTTACAGGAATTGTATATGTATGGTAATTATCTAACCAGTTTACCAGAAAAGATATTTGCCCATTTAACCAGCTTAGCTGTGTTAATCATATCTAACAATCAGCTAACAAGTTTACCAGAAAACATATTTGCATCACTAGGCAGCTTAAAAATATTAAACATACATAATAATCAACTGACTAGTCTACCATCATCCATTTTGGGTTGCAGAAGATTACATGCATTTTATCATTATGGTATGGAACTAACATTAGACATAAGATTCCAAAGATTCATAGAAAGAATGCAAAATTACAACAATCATGGGATATTCAAAGATAGTCAAAACATTCATGCATCCAGTATTCAAACATCTACTAAACAGTCTATTAATGCCCTCTTTACAGATATATTTGATTGCTCCAAAGATGATATGATCAAAGAATGCATAACATGGCCCATTTCTTGTTTACCAGATCTTCTAACTTATTTAGATGATACAGATGTTCATTCCACTTTACTAGTCTCTTTTTATGATGTCTTTGTCAAGGTCTTTGGCCGAATCATGAGTCATCCTAACAAAGCAGACATCATATCTAGATTAGATGAGGAACTAAAAGAAAGTGAATGTAAGTGTTTTACCGGCAGACTGACTAGATTGGTGAACTGTTTAGTGGGTTTTTATGATGATATAATAATTAGTATTTCTGATAGTGAAAGAATTAGTGCTATTATTTTGTCCACTTTAGATGGTAGGGAAATGGATGATGAATTGAAAAAGATATGTGTTGATAAGTTGAAAGCTATTGATATTGTAGATGATGAAATAGAAAAATGGGTATCATAATTTGTTTATGAAAAAGATAGACTGATGGTTTTTCTGGTGAATGCCCATAACCATCATACAATAGTTGCATAAGAATTGTATTTTAATATGTTGATAGATCATGATAAGACTATGTCTATGTCTATTTGATTGTTTTATATCATTGATCAGCCGAGTGGTCGCAAAAAGGGACAGTTGACACTGTCCCCGATATTTCATATCGCTGCCCATCGCAATGGCTTCAATTAGACATAAATGATATTGTTCAAAAATATTGAAATGACATATTCATTAATAGTCAAATGTGATAACATATATATCATCTTTCGTTATGAATGTTTTAATAGAACAGCATGATGCCCTAGTAAAGCAAATAACACAAAAACAAGAACTGTTAGCTGATTTGAAATGTGCAATTGATGGTATCATCTTTCAGCTAAAGGAAAAAGAAGATCTGATGAGAATTGAGAAAGAATCACATGATGAATTGACTAAACAAAAAAATCAAATAAGTCAGCAAATAAATGATGAATTGGAAAGAAATGAATTAATACAGACAGGGGAAACACTTTACATTACATCATTTACTCCACTCTTAATTGTACTTTTTTTACTCTTAGTGGCATTTTTCAATATCAATTAGGTTAGAATTTGTTTCATATGTAAAGTTAATAAATCATGTGCTTTTTGTAATAGTGCAATTTCTTTTTCATTTTCAGTGTCCCCTATTTTAGATAAATAGTCAGACTTCATTTTATACAATATGTGTACATGTCTAAAAAACTCTTTAATGCGTTGTGTTTGCTCTGTATCAGACTTAATTGTGAATAAATGCTTCAAATGAATATTATTTTTATTATTTAATTTTTGTTTCCATGTTTCAATTTCCATGTTAATATCATGCATTTTTTCTAGTTCTGGAATGTCCATGGGTTTAATCATGAGTATGTACATTTTGTTTAAGTATTATTGATATTGTATGCTTAAAAATTGATTTGAATAATATCAAATAACAATACCATAACTAATAATCCAATTAGTCATGATACCAAGAAAGCATCAGCAAGACTGCATATTAGACAAAATTAAAAAAAAAGATAATGATTTTTAATTGAATTCCACAAAATATGTTTTTAATCGATCAGTCAATCTTTTAACATAATCTTCTTTTGTCATTACAATTTTCATAATTGCATCATTGAATTGGGACAAATTGTTGGTTATCACAATGATTTTTTTATTGTGTTCATATGCATTTGACACTAAATTTAGAAATTGTTCACAATTCAGGTGTTGGGAACAATGAACCGTTATTATAATAACATCAAATTCACCAATATTTCTGGCATAAAAATCAGGTGTAACACGTTGATTATCTAAATACATTCCCATTATTTTTGTTTTTAATTTTGCATTTTTTGTGTGTACAACACTTGTATATTGGCCTGCTACACCAACTATTTGGGCATTCGACATAGATTTTAATATTTCAGCATTTTCTATTATTAATCCAGCATAATTACCCACATAATCACACAAATAATTTATTTTTTCGGCAACTGACATACCTCCTAAAATATCATCTGTTGTCCAACAAATGCGTCTACTCGAAAGCTTAATATCGCGAATCATAAAAAAATTGTTAACGAGTGGATGATTATATGACATTTCTGTTGATATGTGATCCGATAACATTACAGTTGGTGTGTTACTACTTATTAATATGCTTTTATCACTGGTCAATATGATTGGTATAATTTTTTTTATAAAACTATTTGCCACTCCATATTCTGTATTTATATCATCAACAATAATAACGTCATATGTATCAATACTTATAGTTGATAAATCGGGTGATATATGGTATGCAGCATTTATTTCTGATTCTGTGATGAACATTACACGTTTACCCATTGCATGAAAAATTTTGCCACATGCCACACATAAATGAGTTTTTCCAACTCCAGGATTACCAATTAGAACCAATCCAAATGATTCCATGCTATTGAGCACAAATGACACAAAATTTTGTGCAATTGTTTTTAAATATAGATTGGTTTCTGTAGGTGTCTCATAGGTTTCAAATGTCATTGTATTCATGAAAAATGATGGATATTCTATGTCTGGTGTTACATGGGTTTTTAACAATGGATATTTATGCCATGCAGACATTCTGAATTGAATAAAAGATAATAATTTTTCACTGTTTAATCTAAAAACCTGTTTAATACCTCCAATTTCATATTCTGCTGGTTTTATATCTTTTTGCAAATCATCACACATTTTTAGTTTTGTGTTCAGATGCATACGTTCTATTGGGTCAGTAATGTCCAGTAATTTTTTTTGATATAATCTGTAGCTTTTTCTGGCATAATTATTCATTGGTTTATTGTATTCATTTATTAGTTCACGCCGTATTTCATCACATGTGTATAAATTTGGATTAGAATGCCCAACACGTGCATATTTAATAACTCCTTCATCATTTTTTTGTGCAATCAAACTTTCTCCCTGAAATGATCCTGTATCACAATGCTTAAACATATAATCTGGAACTCCCAGCATGTATACTAAATCATCATTTTCTATCTCTTTTTCATCAGCAGTGTCAACAACATCAAATAAAAAATTACATGCTGTAAAATTTGTATATATTTTTAAATTTAATAGGCATGATGTGAATAAATAGTCAAATAATTCTTTTCCCAATATTTTCAATAGATAGAAATAGATTGTAAGATTTCTAGTTTGTGTGCAATCCGCAATTGTTGGACCATGTAAAAAAGATAAAATTGCATCTGATGGCAATACATATTGTTTTGCATATACTATTGGATATAATGATCCATTAACGTCTTCATAACCAATATCCCAAATATTATGATTAGATCGACCCCACAATAATTTAGAACAATCAAATTCTGGTGATGTATGTAATAATTCACAAATTTCTTCAGGATAAAATATTCCATGTGGTTCATCAGAATCAATACCGTCAGCTGCACTTGCACTGGATCCAGCACCCGCTGCACCCACATCAGAACCAGATAATTCTGATCTTATTACATATGGGTATTTATTTATAGACAATAATATTTCATTCATGGTGTAACCTTTTATTGAATTCATAATTGTATCAATTGATGGTATATCTTTGTGCCATATCAATGCCAGATACATGCGCACGTTTTCTTTTTCATCATCACTTGATCTTAATATAGGTTTATACACTAATGGTTTTATTATTACATCCAATTGTGGTTCAACTAGTGATTTTTTCATTTGGATTGAATCACTAATTTTTTTGACTTTTTTTGAAAGAGTATGTTTGAATCTTTTTTTAATTTCACCAATTCCTCCTCCGATATGTATATTTGATGAAATGACACGGGATAATCTCTGTAAATGTGCCACTTTTAATTCATATTTTTTAAGTTTATACATAATATAATACTTTTATATTATCTATTTGATTGTTGCAATATCATTGATCAACTGAGTGGTCACAATGGTTCCAACTAGGCATAAATGATATTGTTTTATCAAATTGAGTAATTGTATCATTTGATTATCCATAATATCAAAATGAATTAAAAAATTGATATCCTTATTCAATAACCCAAAAATACCATAACTAATAATCCAATTAGTTATGATACCAAGAAAGCACCAGCAATATTGCATTCAATCAATTGCCACTCATTTTAAAACAGATTCATCAGCCCTCATCAAAATGTTTTGTGGATCTGGCAAATCATTAATTATCTTTGATTGTCTCATAAAACATGGTAATAATTTGTCTGTTGTGGTTGTTCCATCTATTAACCTTATTAGATAAAAACCAAAAAGGAATTACTCACTGTTTGTACTAAGGATGAAATAAAAAAGTCATCTAGTCTCACAACTGATCCTGACACTATTTCAGAATTCTTAGAAATAAGTGATACATATGATTTTTGTTGTTTTTAAAGGGGAATGTACGCGTACACCCCCCTTTAAAAATTGAATTTTATTGCCAATCATAGTATATTTTCATTATAAGATCAGCAGAAATAATAAATGGAAAAAATAGTTGATGTTGAAAACATGAAATTTATGTACAATAATGAAAACATATATATTATTATGGCAAATGATGATTCAATTTGGTTTAGGGCCAATGATGTATTGCATCTTCTTGGATACATTGATAAAAAACAAGCATTGCGAATTAATGTTGAAAATAAGAATAAAAAACAATTACAAGAATTAAGTGATACATACAAATCATTATATAAAAATGTTCAAGGACAAACACTATTTATAAATAGTGAAGGTTTTAATAACTTAATTATTAAAAGTAACAAACCGGACGCAATTGAAATTCAACGATGGATATCAAATGAAGTGCTTCCAGCATTGGCAGAAAAAGGAAGATATGTTATTGGGAATAAGACAACAGCAGAATTAAAAAAAGTCAGATCGGATTTTGAGAAAGTTCTTAGGAAAAAAAAGAAATTAAGCAAAGAGGTTAAAAAGTATAAAAATAATCAAAAGAAATTAACATATCCAAAGGGCAGTGCCATTTATATAATGAGACCAAAGATTGGATCTAAGAAAAAAATTATTAAAATTGGAAGAACGGGAAACCCCAATGTTAGATTTGCAAATTATAATACAACTTTACCAGACAATGTTCAAGATGTAATTGTAATTCCTGTTGTTGATATGGTTGGAACAGAAATGTGTTTAAAAGGATTATTACATAAATACATCTATAGAGAAAGAAAAGAATATTACAAATGTTCAATAAAAGATGTATTGAAAGCATTAGACACGTGCATTTTTTCAACAGAAGGAAAACATATTACATGTTATAAAAATATGTCAAGAATGTCATCAGTTGATATAATGGATGATAAGGCAGAACTATATGAATTTGAATCAGATAATCAATCTGGTGGATCAGTCATAACATTATCTGATAGTGATGCAAAATTGAAATTACTCAAGTACATCACAAAAATATCTGCATTGATAGAGAAAATGGGTGGTCTTGATGATATTGTTTTATGATGTGTTTTTTTTATTTATCAAAAAATTGATATCCCCATTCAATGACCCAAAAATATTATAACTAATAATCCAATTAGTTATGATACCAAGAAAGCACCAACAAGACTGTATTCAATCAATTTCAACTCATTTTAAAACAGATTCATCAGCTCTCATCAAAATGTTTTGTGGGTCTGGCAAATCATTAATTATCTATGATTGTCTCATAAAACATGGCAATAATTTAGCCGTTGTGGTTGTTCCATCTATTAACTTTATTACATAATTGCATTTTTGAGGGATCTTATATGAATGGCCAAAGGGGGTCGGTATTTCCTACTACCTTCAAAAAATTGAAAAACATATATTGAACAGTAAAACAATATACATGCATATTATATCACACTATGGAATCCTATATTGATCTTGAAAATTTGTTGGTGCGTTATGACAATATAACTGTACGTGTAGTTATCCAAGATTTTGTAAATGAACCATGGTTTAATGCAAAACATGTATGTACTTTATTAGGCTATGTTAATCATAGGGATACATTAAAAATGCATGTCAGTAAAGAAAATAAAAAACAATTACACCATTTAGTATCCAATTTTAAAGCACTTTACAAAAATGTGCAAGGTAACTCATATTTTATAAATGATAAGGGATTCAATGAACTGATACTCAAAAGTAATAAACCCAAAGCCAAAGAAATTCAAAAATGGATAGCAAATAAAGTCATACCCACATTTAGAAAAGACATTATGAATGGCTTTAATGAATATCTCAAAAAAGAAGTTGTTGAGTTAGATAAAAAATATGATAAACTTAAAAAAGATGTCAAAGAGAAAAACAAAAGAATAATGCAATTAGAAAACAACCAAAAACCTAAAAAATTTCTAAAACATTCAGCAGTTTATATTATCAGGCCTTCAATAACATCAGATAAAAAAATGAATAAAATTGGAAGTTGTAAGGATGCTAGTAAACGATTTGCACAATATAATACAACTGTCCCAGATGACATTCATATTGTTGATGTATTTTATGTTAAATATTATAAACAAGTTGAGCAATGTGCAAAAGCATTATTACATAAGTATATTTACAGAACAGGTAGAGGTAATGGAAAAGAATATTATAAATGTAGCAGAAATCAAATTTGGGAAATGCTCAATGTATGTGTTTCTCAAATAGAAGGGAAACATTTATCTGAAATCAAAAAGGAATTAAGAGGAATGAATAGACAAACAGTTGATGATGATAAAGTGGAAATTTATGAATTTGATTCCAATAAGTTTTCTGTTGCTAATACACAAAAAGGTGGTTCAGTGGATGAGTTATTGGATGGACAAACAGGTGGATCAAATGACGCATTACTTGGTATTTCTAAAGTATTATCAGATGAAGAAGTTAAAAGAAAAGCATTAAAATATATTGCAAAAATATCTGCATTGATAGAGAAAATGGGTGGTCTTGATGATATTGTTTTATGATATTGTTTTATTTTATTTATCAAAAAATTGATATCCCCATTCAATGACCCAAAAATACCATAACTAATAATCCAATTAGTTATGATACCAAGAAAGCACCAACAAGACTGCATACAATCAATTGCTACTCATTTTAAAACAGAATCATCAGCTCTCATCAAAATGTTCTGTGGATCTGGCAAATCATTAATTATCTATGATTGTCTCATAAAACATGGTGAGAATTTGGCTGTTGTGGTTGTTCCATCTATTAACCTTATTACACAATTCAGCAGAGATTACTTATTAGACAAAACCAAAAAGGAATTACTTACTGTCTGTTCCAAAGATGAAATAAAAAAGTCAACTAGTTTTACAACTGATCCTGATACTATTTTAGAATTCTTAGAAATGGAACAAGATAAGATTATTCTTATCACTTACCAAAGTTTGAAACTATTGTTTGATGTTGTCAAAGAAAATGAACTAGAGATAGACTTAATTTGTTTTGATGAGGCACATCATATTTTGGCTGATGGTATGAAGCTATTACTATTTGGAACTGATGAGGATGATATTGATGATTTCAGCGAGAACTTTATTGATACATATGTTAAGAAGGCACTATATTTCACAGCCACACCAAAGAACAGCAATGGAATCAAAATGTATGAACCTATTACAGATATTACAATAGGAGATCAATATTATGAAATTGTAGATGATGACAATAGTTATTATCAGGAAGAAACACATTGTGGCAAAATGGTGTTTGAGTACATGCACACAGATGGTGTGAGAGATAACATATTGAATGATTTTAATATCAGAGTTGATTTGTACACAGAGAGCACTGATGAATCAGTATTTGAGGCAATTAGCAGGGCCATTCTAGAAACTGGGAATAGCAGGGTATTAACATTTCATTCTAGGAGTGAAACTAAATCAGAGAAAGGGAGTGATGTATTGAGTTTTACAGATGATAGCAATCAGAAAAAGTTCAAGAAATGTTTTGATAGAGTACTCAAAAAGGAATTCCCCAAACACAAAGGATACAAGAAGATACATTTTAAAGGGATTACGGCTGCAACCAAGAATAAGGTTGGTATATTGAAACAATTTGATGATACACCGGATGATGAAATATTCATATTGGCATCATGTAAGACAATTGGAGAGGGAGTTGACACAAAGTCAGCTAATATGGTGGTGTTTATTGATCCCAAACAGAGCTATGTTGAGATTATACAAAATATTGGCAGGATATGCAGAAAGAATGAGAAAACTAAGAGGTTGGCTACTGTGTTGATCCCTTGTTATGTGAATGTGGGGAAATACAAAGAGTGTAAGACTGCTGAGGAAAGAGACAAGGTGATTAGAAATGAGATGAGTAAAACTGGGGATTTTAATGGTATATTGAATGTTATTTCCGCATTGAGACAAGAGGATCCATACATGTTTGAAATGTGTTTGAAGCATCCTGAGGTGTACACAGAGAAGGAAATGGGGGACAATTTGAGGAAGCATGGTTTGGAATGTAGCAAGAAGGTGTTTAGTGGGGAGAAATTGTTTGAGAAACATGGATTGGTGTATGATGGGAAAAAGTCTGAAGAAGTGAATTTTAAAAAGCTGGGGAAGAAGATAGGTAAGAATATACAGGTTATGAATAATAGGGTGAATGATGCTGATTTGTATATTGATAGTGGGGTTGATGAGACAATGTATTTAGTTAAAAGGGATGATGATAAGTATGTTGTGGTTAAGGGCAAATGTGAGGGTGTGGTGAGGAAGTGCAATCGGAATGTGAAGCCGTTTGTACATGGGGATGCTGCTGTAAGGGTATTGTGGGAAATTGAGGGCGATGTGGATTTGAGTAAGAAGGTGTTTGGTGGATATATTAAGAGTACTGTTGTGGGGTGTAATGTGGATGATTGGATGAATATGTTGGAGAAGGTGAAGGAGTATATTGATGAGAATGGGGTGAGACCTAGTAGTAGCGATAAAAATAAAGATACTGTAAAAATGGGTAAATGGATATACACACAATTGAATAACCACAAAAATAAAACATATGCCATGAAAGATGATATCATACGAAAGATTTTTGAAGACTTTTTGGATAAATATAAAAAGTGTTTTTTAACAAATGATGAACAATGGACGTTAAGGTTGCAACAAGTTAAGGCATATATTGATGAAAATAAAAAAAGACCATTACAATTCGACAAAGATAAAAATGTACAACAAATGTCATCGTGGCTAAGCAGACAGTTAGCTAATTATGATAATCAAAAACATATTATGATAAATGAGAACCTGAGAAAAGTGTTTAGCGAGTTTTTGAATGAATACAAAAAATATTTTACATCGAGCGAAGAACACTGGCAAACAAATTTGGATGAAATAAAAATATATATGGATACGTACAAAAAAAGGCCTTCGCATAGCGACGCAAATGAAAATGCAAAAACAATGTCAACATGGATAAGTAATCAATTAAAAAATTATGATATGAAACGACATATTATGAAAAATAGTAATATACGAAAGATATTTGAAGAATTTTTAGATAAATACAAGACATATATTATATCATATGAAACACAATGGAAAAATACATTAGATCAAATTGAAAAATACATAGATACCCATAATATTAAGCCATCGTATAAAGATAAAAATGAAGAAGTACAAAAAATGGCTAGATGGTTAAATACACAACAAAATATTTATGATAAACACAAAAATATTATGAAAAAAGTTAATATACGAATGAAATACGCAGAGTTTTTAAAAAAATATGAAGAACATTTTTTGTCGAGTGATGAAAAATGGTATCACACGTTGAACGAAATAAAAGCGTATATTGATACAAATAAAAAACGACCACCAAAACACAGTAAAATTTTACACATACAAAAAATGGCTAATTGGATAGGATCACAAAAATATAAATATAATAAAAAAGAATATAATATGAAACATGACAAAATAAGAAATTCGTGGGAACAGTTCATAACCACCTATAAAGAATACTTTCCCAATGATCCATCTATACAAATACCACAAGATAAACAACAAGAAAAGCTACACGAAAAACCACAAGATAAACCACAAGATAAAGACACAACAAACGAGCCAACCCAAAAACTAGTAACCATCAGAGATTCCACATCCCAAAAAGCTTTCAAAGATGAATTGCTAAAACTGTACAATAATAAATGCATAATAACTGCATCAACAAAGCCATTAGAAGGAGCACACATAATACCTTACTCAGAATGCAATAATTTTAAGATGAACAATGGGCTATTATTGAGAAATGATATACATGCATTGTTTGATGATTTTGATATTACAATAAATCCAGACACAATGAAAGTAGAATTATCAAAAGAATTACAAACAGATGATACATATAAAATATATCATATGAAACAAATTAAAATAAGTGATGATGTTAAGACCAATTTGATGGTGCATTATAAACAATTTATGGATAAACATGGTGATGCTTCAGATGAAGAGTGTAAACCTAAGAAGGTTATTAGGAAGAAAACAAAAGTGTTGACTAAATGATTTTATTTTATTGCGTTAAATGTCGAACCACAGTTTTTGAAAAAGTTGATATGTAAAATGATTCGGAATATAAATAATAAGTTAGGATTATAATGACTATGGAACACAAACAAGATCACAATGATTTTGTATATCAAGCCGAATTGAACAGTTTGTTAATCAACATATATGACGATTCTATATCAACACATTTTAAATCAAACCCTTTACAGATATTATTCCAAAATTTGGCTCCAAAA
>Ga0214921_10009820_pt1 | contig 11995 bp, 10 predicted proteins | sample LL1505_MetaG_FD_177992 | JGI IMG/M metagenome (GOLD analysis project Ga0214921, IMG submission 177992) | Freshwater microbial communities from Lake Lanier, Atlanta, Georgia, United States - LL-1505 | ecosystem: Environmental > Aquatic > Freshwater > Lake | place: USA: Georgia | collected... | reverse complement strand
AAAATATCCTTTAATGCTGTCATTAATGTACGAAATGGTGCAATTTGAACAGTTTTTATTGTTAAAACATTATTTTCTGTTATATTATGTTGGTATTGTTGTTGTTGTTGTTGTTGTTGTTGTTGCTGAGAAAACATGGCCATTTTTTATTAAATTATTATTTGTATGAATAATTTAATCGATAATCTTTAAATCGTTGTATGTTTTATTAATATTTTACGAAATTAAACGCACTAACGTAAAAATTATAATGTGTGATTATAATAAGATAAAAAACCAATAAAAACTATTATTATTTTTAAAATGAGTAAAACTTTTTTTACCCGACCTTTAATAAACTCATATGTAAATTATAATCTAGATGGTAAAATACCAATTAAAGATGCTTTAAGTAAAGATGCTTTTGGTTTAGGTGGATATGAATTAAAAACTTATGATGAATTTATGAAGTGGTGGAATAATTATCCAGACAATTATAACACCAGAGGTAGAGATCGTCTTATAGAAGGAATTGCAAACAATTTTGATCGAATTTTTACAAGTAAATGTAGAGATATGGAATCAAGATATATATATGACCGTATACAATTTTTAAGTGATAACTCACATTTTGATGCTTTATTTGCTATTAAAAAACAAGATATTATTCTGGTTGGAAACTTGACTATTGAACAATATCAACAACAGAAAAGCGAAAGCGTTGATGGATTTATAATTGTACAAAAGGGAGAATGTAAAAAACTACCAGGATCAGAATCATCATTTGATCATGTATATAGTATTAATTTAATTTGCACTAATAATGTAAAAGGTAAATTATTAATAGGAGCTTATTTGTTTATTTTAAAAACAACACCAAAAGCAAAAGTCGCAATATTAGAATTACTAGGTGGTTATACTAATATCCCTGGATTTATAGCTTATTCAAAATTAGGATTTAAACAAGATACAAGTTTGTATGGAATAGATTGTTTTAAATCATTAAGTAATTTACCTATGAGTAAGTATTTGAAAAATCAAACAACTGATGATATAATTAAAATAGTTGTAGGAGATGTTTCACTAGTGTATCCAGAAGATATTAGTTATATATTAAATTTTTATGAATCGAATAAAAATTTACCTGAAAAACAGAAAAAACTAGGTATATTATTGAATATTCTTTATAGAATGGAATTAGAACCAAAAAGAATAGTTGAAGATTTAATAAGTTTTAAATATGATATAAGTATTTATGATAAAATGCAAGATATTTTTGGATACGAAGAAACACATGATCTAATTGATGTTTTCTATAATAATAACTTTGTTAAAGAAGAAGATTATGCTTATTCTTTTTTCGGTAATTATTATATTCTAGATGAAAATAAAGAAATAATTATTGAAAGAATAAAAAAATATTACGAAACAGAAATTATAAAAATGTTAGGTGAAAATAAAATAATATTTCAAAATAATATTAATATGGATATAAATGGAGGTAAAAAACTGAAAACAAATAAAAAACATAGACATTACAAGAAAAAAACATCTAGAAACACAAAGAATAAACCGAAATATAAAAACAAAAAACTAGTAAAAACCAGAAAAATAAAAACTACTAAAAATAAGTAAAAATTACATATATATTTATAAATTATAAGCGTCAGCGTACAAAGGTATAATATATGATTATCATATTTTATAATAATCATGTATCATAACAGCTTAATTACTTAATTTTCCAGTAACAACTTGTAGATCATCTTTTCTAATAGACGTAAATTCTGTATAATCATCGTTAAACGTTATATTATGCTCTCTACCACCAAAATATGCTATAATATTTTGTTTATCTAAAAATCTATATACACCTTCTCCAAAAGCATCCATTCTAAAATTATCTAAAAATTTAATATACGAATTTTCCCAGGTATATGTTTTATTTTCTAAACTTGAATAATTGATTACCGGAATTGAAAAATAAATGTCTCTAGCATGTGGATTGTTTGGGTAATCTAATATTGTCGGAAATTTTATTTCTTTCATTTCAACTAACGAATCATTGTATAGTTTTTTATTAATATATGTAACTTCAAATACTTCTGGTAATTTAATTAGCGACAACACGCTGTTATCAATAGTAACTGTTCCGTCATATGTTCTACCAGAAGGGAGGTGTTTTGGAATATCCCTATCACAATAATTATTGCCATGGATATGTATAATATAATGTGTTTTATTAAGTTTCTTAAGCATATTCATACGATAAATATCAAACGGCCAATGATATTCAATAACAATCTGAGTAAAACATTCTAATTCTGCTTCTGACATAGAATCTAACCAATTGAATTCAGATCCTTCGATATCCATTTTTAAAAATATTCGTTTGTTATTTTGAATATATTCCTTTAAATCTGTAGTTTTTTCTGTATTCAAATAACCTATATTTTTTGGAATCCATTCCATATTATTCCTGCGCGAAGGAAATGTGTCTATCGTTCCATCAAATGCTAAACATTTTATATTGTAATTATCTAAGAAAGCATCCTCAAATCGAATATCATTTGCTATACCACAAGAAATGAATAAATCATATTCAAAACCATCTGCAATAACATATCCACCATCTTCTTTTGGACCAATTCTAATTAATTTATTGTGTATATCGTATGCTGTTAACACTCTATAGTCAAAATCATTTACTTCTTCTCGATTGTATTCATTCCACTTTGTAATTTTTGTTATATTTGGTATTATTTTATCTAGCCAATAATGTTTAAATAATAACATATCTCCGTCAAGGATATCATCTCCCTCGTATCGATTTATTCTCCTTTCTCGATATAATTTAATATTATATCCAAAATCAGTTTCTTTAATTATATCATATAATTGCTTACAAAAATAATGATAATAATCTTTTAAAATATCTGGATCTGTGTTATATGCTTCATATAATGCTCTTTTGATAATTTCATTATTAGGCGAAGCTCCTAAAATACCTTGAAATATTGCACCTGGATGATATGATGAATTTACGGATACAAAATTGTAATCTTTTACTACTGTATCTATATTAGCATATAACATAGCATCCGAATCCATAAAAAAACCACCATTTATGTATAAATAATAATATCTGAATAAATCTGCCTTATGACAACCATTTTCTATAGAATTGTATTTTTTAACTATATCTGGTAAATCCATAATAGGATTGTTGATAAAAAATTGAATAACATCATTATCATTATAAAACTCATATTTCCATTCAGAACTCAACCTACTATTAATCAAATCTAATACATAAGTATCCGGGTAAGTTTTATTTGTTTGAAATAATACTTTTGGAATAGTATGAGTTTTTTCTTTCATTCCACATACATATTTAATATCATGATGTGGAGAATTATATACATTTATATCTAAGTTTTTCAAATTATATTTTATAATATAATTATCCCATAAATAATGTAAATTATGAAAATCATAATCATCCATTATTAATATTGTTCCTTTTTTAGACAATCTATATGAATTTATAATGTCACTTTCAGCAACTTCAGTTGTATGTCCGCCATCTATATGTATTAAATCATACATATCTGTAACATTAACTAATGTTTTTGTGCTATCACCAATAATTATATTTATTCTTTCTCCAAAAGTTTCTTTTAATTTTTCATAACATGGTATTGTATATTTATGTTCCCCTAAATCAAAACAATTAATCCGCATATTTGAATTAGTTAAAAGCATTAATAGTGTTGAAAATCCTGCATTAAAGCCAATTTCCATTACATTTTTTATATTTTTATTTAATAACAAATTACTTATATTTTTTGATTTGTTTAAAAATACATCAGTGTAATTAGTTGTTTGATGAAGCATAAAAATATTTCCTTCCAATAATTCATTAGTATTATGAATAATTGGTAATAAATTATCATTAATATATTGCTTTGCTCTAAGTATATTATTATTAATAGTAAAATCTTTTAAATCATTCAAAAAAACAGTCATATTGTTTATTTTGTTATTATAAATACCTGGTCCTCCTGGAAAATGATGTATAACTTTATCACTATGAATATTATAATCATTATTTACAACAAGTGATTTAATAACCTTATTATTATGCAAATTATATTTGAAAGCATTATATATTATATACGGTTGATCATAACAACTAAAAAAATATGGTCTGTTTATAATATCTTCATTAATTTTACAAAATAATTCAGTAATTTTTTCACAATTATTAAATAACAATATACCGCTCGTGAAAGCTGTTTTATCACTATAATTATTTACTTCATCACCAAATAGAATACTTCCCCCCCACCAATCAGCATCAACATAATCAATTGTACCTTCTTCTAATACATATAAAACATCTTCTTTGCAAACATCAAATACCTTATTAATATCATCTTTTACTAATATGTCAGTATCCAGATAAAGTATTTTCTCGTACATTGATATACATTTAAATTTAAATAAATCCAGTCTAGCTTTACATGCTTTATCAATATCATCATAACTATCATTTAATTCAAATTTGACTTTTTCAGCATTAAATAAATGACTTTGTTTTATTAGATTCATAAAATTTGTTGAGGTATAAACTAATATATTAGTTTTATCATCTAAATTTCCATAAATAAATATACTTTCTAAAAGAAGATATAACATATCAACATACTTTTCTTGAGTAAATACACAACAAAAAATACAGTTCATATTATTTGTATGTATTTTGTATATTTAAAGTCGAATAATTTTTAAATCATTTATATTTTTATTATAAATAACTAAAAATTAGACTGAGACCTTTGGCATTCTTCTCCCCATTTGTTTCATCCACATACGCTTATTTTTATTTGCCAACTTCAATGCTTTGCTATTCGATTGACACCCTTCTTTTAAAATAGCATAATCAATCAATGATGCTTTCCCTCCTGTTAATGCACTAGCCAATCGAGCAACTCCCCAGGATTGTCCGGTTTGATTTGGTCGAGAACCAGACGAAAAATACGCACCTTCTCCTTTACTCACTATTTTTTCTAAAGCATCCACAGAACATTTTGTCTTTTCAGCCAATTCCTTGTCAGGTTTAATTGTTTCTAGACCGTATATTCTTTCAGCATTCAAGATGTGTTTTGATTTTTTGGATTTATAAGATGATAGTTTTTGCCTCGTATAATATTGACGATTTTTATAAGCTTTTTGCGATTTTTTTAACATTTTAGCTTGTTTCTCTCGATCCTTCTTTGTTAAACTATAAGGCAAATACCGAATATTCACTTTTCGAGTTTTTTGACTTTTATTTTTCATAATTTTAATTAAATACTATATAATTTAAAAACATTATAAAAATAACTCTATGTTTTTATATATTGATGAGTTTTGAAAATACTATAACAGTAATAATTACCGAACCTACTGCTTCAAATATAATTCCGTTGGAACCAACCAATGATTTTGTTAAAATTATAGAGAATTTATATGCCAAATACAAAAATTACCCATATGCATTACATCGGTTAAACTTGCACATTGAAAATTTGCCTTCTACACTAGAGCAAGAAATAGAAAATCACGAAAAAAGACAAAATCGTAACGCTCTGTTAAACAGTGAACAAAAAACATTTATCCAGGTTTTTCTAAAAAAACATCAGTATTTCTATTATTCACCAAATAATACATTTTTTGAATATGATAACAAACATTACACGAAAATAAAAGAAGACGATATTTTATATAATTTATTAACCGGTATTTCTAAAGATGATATCCTAATTCAATGGAAATACAAAACAAAAACGAATGTTATCAAACTCATAAAGGAGAGAAATTTACTGAAATCCATCCCAGAAACATATACTATTCAACGTATTCTGAAATTTCTAACACCTTCTATTTTTAAAACAAAAAACGAGACAAAATATTTTTTAACTATTCTAGGTGATAATATTTTAAAGAAAAAAAATAACAACATCTATTTGACAAATTCTGCAACAAAAAAACTAATCCATGAAATTGACTATTTGGTATCAGTGTTTCTAGGGTTAAACAATGTAAATGGCAATTTTATTACCAAATATCATGAAAATAATAATTATGAAAATTATCGATTGATTAATACATTGGATACAATTTCAATCGAATTTATACAAGAGATTATAAAAAAATTAGGATTGGATTTGTTATGTGTTGCATGTCATTATTCAACTCGTTATACCAGTTCTGATGATTTTTTGGAAACCAAAATAGAAGATGAGTTGAAAAACCGAGTATTGTTTCTTAAAATGAATACACCAAAAACAATTATTGATAGTTTTTGTGATCAATATATTGAGCAGTTGCCTAATGTTAAAACAGATAATTCAGTTACTTTGAATGTGAATACAAAAAAAATGAATTATTCAATTACATGGAAAAATATGTATTTTATTTGGAAAAAGTTCTTATCCAATATGGGAATGCCAAATATTATTTTTTACAATACCATTAAAAATATACTAAAAGAGCGATTTGAATACGACGAAAATAATGATACTTTTTATGACGTTACTAGCAAATATTTACCGGTTGTCAGTGAATTTATCCGTTTTTGGGATGATACTATCATTTATGATATTGAATTTAATGATTTACTTGTAACAGATGGAAATGGTTCTCTCCAACTCACATCGCCTTTATGTTCTCCTACAGATTACTATTTGTTAAATACATATGATCCTACTACAAACATAGTAATAGAAACAAATGAATTTACAAATGAACTGGAAATTGGTGAAATTTTGTCTTTGTTTAAATATTGGTGTAAAACGAATAATAGTGACATTCCTACGACTATTATGTCGCTTTCTACTTTTTATGAAAATGAAATCATAAAAATATTGCGCCATTTTTATCCTAACATTAAAATACTAGATAATAAATTTATTACGAATATTCAATGCAGTTTATGGAATAAGAACAAAGATATTGATAACTCATTAGAACAACTAAAGACAACCTACAAAAAACAAAACAAAGATGTTATTATTGATTTTTCCGATGCATACTATTTTTATGCTGTTTATGTTTCAAAACTAAATAATGGTAAATCAAAGGCTACTTTCGAAATTAATAATGGAGAGACAGAATTAGAATTTACCATGGATCAAGATGATTTAGTAGAAACGCTACAGGAGCAAGAATCAGAACCAGAACACAACATAAAACACATTGTTGTAAATAAACGATATTTTGAGGAATATTTGAAATTCGCTCTCTCCAAATACATTGTTTTTGATAATTTTATTTCCATCGAATGGTATTCTGACGTTTAATATATTTTATAACCTACCATTTTTTGCATATTTCATAAAAATTCTTAAGTACAATTTGCGTATTTTCATAATATTCTGGGTGAAACATGGAACCATATACTCTGTTTTTTTCAAATTCAAACCCGCAATCTATCTTTTTATTGTTATATAGGATAGAAGCAATAACCCGAACATCAGTTTTTTTATTAGGAATTACAATGTCTGAAAAACAATAATGAAACTTGGTTGGAGTTGTGGTAGTTGTGTTTTTCAGTAAAGGACACTTGGCATCATAATCACTAAAATCAATATCTTCACAAATAAATTTTTTATTGTCTTTTAATGTGCCTCCGTATATGACATTTAAAAACTGACAACCAAAACATATACCATAAACTGGAACATGTAATTTATTCAAATAATATATGATAAAAGAGAACTTTTCGAAATGTTCTTTTTTACTTAGTTTTAATGAGCTTCCTGTAATTATGATTCCTTTTATTTTCTTTTCGATATCATCTATATTTTGAATTTTATTTACAACTTTGTTAGGTATTTTATAATTTTTTATTGTTTTTATTATTTTTTTTGTAAAAGACAATGAATCGTCTTTTTTTGTAGAATTGTCTAAAATCAATAACATAGTGTCTATATGTTATTGATAGATAAAATATATTATTGCAGAGTGAGAGAGAAACCCAGGGTTAATGGTTGTAGTTTTTTGTTTTTTGTTTTTTTGCCTCTCGCCCTCTCTCTCTTAAAAAAACAACAAAATTTTACAAAAAAGTTTTTTGAAAATTAAAATTGGACATTTATTTTTGTCCATTTTCTGTTTTACAAAAAAACTTTTGCGAAAAACGTGTTTTGTGACCATAATTGAAAATTATGCAGTGGTTACCAAAATTTTAATTTTCAATTTGTTACGATAAATTTTAGCGAAAATGGTGCGTTTTTATTTAGCGTTTTTTTATGTTGCTATTTTATATAAATGTACGCAACCGAAAAAACTACAAAAAACGAAAAAAAATATATTTGTAATAAATGTAACTTCTTAACATGTAAAAAAACTGATTATACCAGACATATTTTAACTGCTAAACACAAAATAGCAACAGATAGCAACAGTTTAGCAACAAAAAACGAAAAAATACATAAAGTATTTGTTTGTGAAAAATGCAATAAAGAATATTATGATAGAACTGGTTTATGGAGACATACAAAAAAATGCAATATCGAAACTAACATTCAAGATATCAATCAAAACGCCAATGAGGTGAAAGAAAAATCGGATATATTCGACAAAGAACTTTTTATGACATTACTGAAACAAAATGCAGAATTATTAGAAATCATTAAGAATGGTACAAATAATAATAGTAACAACACAATTAATCAAAACAACTGCAATAACAAAACGTTTAATTTGCAGGTTTTTTTGAACGAAACATGCAAAGATGCAATGAATTTATCCGAGTTTATCGATAATATAAAATTACAATTATCTGATTTAGAAAGTATAGGAAAACTGGGATATGTTGAAGGTATTTCGAATATTATCATTAAATCATTGAATGCGTTAGATGTGGATAAACGTCCTGTTCATTGTAGTGATATAAAACGAGAAATTATGTATGTGAAAGATGAGGATGAATGGCAAAAAGAACAAGATGATAAAAAACGTCTTCGGAGTGTGATTAGTAGCGTTGTTTCAAAAAACATAGGATTGTTGCCTGAATTTCAAAAGAAATACCCAGATTATTTAAAGCCAGACTCGAAAAAATCAGATGAATACAATCAAATTATCATGGAAACCATGGGAGGCGTACCAGGGAATGGAGAGAAAAACAAGGAAAAAATCATTCGAAATATTGCGAAAAAAGTGGTGATTGATAAAATTGGATAAAATCGACTATATTTCACAATAATTCCCACGCGTAATTATTGTAAAAAACAAAACCCATTTATATAAACCCGTTTAATTTAACGTCTTCTTCTTGATTGCTTTTTGGTACCTTTACCGTGACGACGGTGATGTTTAGTTCCTACTTTAACATAACCGAATTTTCCCTTCTTTGTACCATAACCAGCATGTAATAATCTTTTCTCTCTCTTTGCTGTCTCGTGCTTTGCTTTGGATACAATACGACCGTGTTTATTTTGGATTAGATCATGTTTGCAAAGCTCTCCACTAGTTTTATACGCAGTACCGTGCCAAACTTCAGCACGTGAGCCCATTAATCTTTCATATGTCTTACCTTTAATAACATAATGACCATGTGTGTTTTTGGAGTATTTTGTCATGACTACTACTATAAAATACAAAAAGAAAATAAATTTTTCATTTTAATAATAGTAATTAATATGCAATACAAATAGAATACTATTTTGTTTTGTAAACCCGTTCAAAATTTATTTCGAGGAGGTGATCCACTACCACCAGGTTGTCCTTCAGTAGTTCCTAAATACGTTACCAATAATGTTCGAGTTGTATAATTATTTCCAAAATGAGTATTTGTACCTAAACCATGAGTATTAATTATATTTGCAATTCGCATAGTGTTAGATTGATTTGTATTGTTTTTTAATAAATTTTTATTATGATTTCCATTTTCACATTTTCCACTGTTTATTCTAGAATTTGCACGACCGTAAAATCGAAAACAGTGTCTGGTTCTACCATCTTCTTTATCGTAATTATTGTATATGTAATTTGAGTTATTATACATATATTATACGTATATTATACATATCTTTAAAATTATATATTCGTCACGAAGATATAATTATAATGTTTATAGTTTATTCTTTATTGATTAGGCGTTTTGTTTAATATAGTATTTATTGTTGCATTTGCATAGGCATTTGCGTATGCACCTGTTGTTGTTTCATTTGCATTTTCATATTGGTATTCATTGGTATACCTACAGATCTCTTCCATACAAATTTGAATGTAAAGTGGAAAATAATAGCAAAGACAATTGCATGTACTAAAGCAACAGTATATTTGTTACCCTTTGGAGGTAATCTAAGAAGAACACTTGGTGTCAATATAAAAAAGAGAACAGCAATGTAAATAGTAAAAAACCAGTTCATTTTTGTAAAAACTATTTATATAATAACATAATATTATTTTACTAAATGTGGTGTATTATAAAAATAAATGATTTAAACGTATAACTAGATTTTTAACAAATGATATATAATATATGTATTTTTCTATCTATTTTATCGACAAGCGTAGCATTTATAAATACACAATTTTTTTCTAAAACGCTCATTTCTAAAAGTTTGTTCTTTACTCAAGACAATGAAAATAATAGAGTTGATCGTTTTAGGGATGAAGCTGCAAAACTTAGACAGGAAGCAGCAGAAATTGAAATAGCATTGAGAGAAGAAGCAAGAGCGAAAGGTGTTCCTGAAGAAATGATTAATAAGCTCATACCAATAAGAGCACCTGCAAGATCAACCATAAAATCATCAAAAACATCGTCCAAATTAAAAGAAAAAAACACAGAATTAACGGCAAATACAATTCGGTCTAAACTAGGTTATTTAAATACAGGGGATGCAATTCGTATAACATCTGAATTGGAGAGAATAAAATCAAACAATGTAATATCAAAATGGAATTCTAGAAATTTTGAAGATTCGCGGTTTATGGTTAGTAATTATCAGTTAAAAGCTAAAACTAATATTGAACCAGCGAACCTTAAATTAGACGATGTCGGATTTGCTTATCAAAATGTTTTGGGTGTTGCAGTTGCTATTGGTACTGTATGTGGTTTAAGTGCAAGTGCTGTTGGTGGTGAATTAGGTTTTTTATTGGGTTATTCATCCGCCTTATTTCCTGTTATAATTGTAGGTATTGGTAGTATAGCACCTGGACTTATTGGTGAAGCTTTGTATAGATTTAAATTAGTTATAAATGAAGAAAGTAGAAAAAGAGATGTTAGAAAGAACGCCGGAAAATTTTTAGCAGGATATATATGTGGATTACCTGTTGCTAAATTTAGTCAAGGTAACCCGAGTAATACAGTCGAGTTTTTTCAAATAAAGCCGAGTGATGTAATTGATACAACTAAAATTGAAAAAAATAAAATTAAACAAATCGATATTGCAAGAAGTTCAATAGTATGCATGGCAGGTTCTGTTGCAGAATGTATAGAATTTGGCGTAGCAAGTGGAACTAATCCAGGCGATGTTAATTTGCTAAATGAATTGATGAATGCAGTTGAACCTAGTTTTACTTCAGAACAGATTCAGAATCATATTCGTTGGTCAGCACTTACTGTATGGGAAATTTTAGATGAATACAAGGAAGAATATCAACGATTAGTTGTAGCCTTTGAAAAAGGACTCCCAATGGAAGAATGTATTGCCGTAATCGAAGGTGAAGGAGATCTATAAAAAAGAATTCCCTCCATTTTTATTTGTTTTTTATTCACCATCACCATCATCACAATCACCATCAATAATATAATTATCACATATAAGGGAAGTATCTATTTCTTGTAAATTTTCAGTATTTTCTACTGCAAATTCAACAACAGCATATTTAGTTGTATAATGATATAATTTTTTTAATTTATTTTTGCATTTTTTGACTTTGATAATTCTATAAGATATTATTTCTTTATTGATTGGTTGGAAATATTCTGTTTCAATATCGGTTTCTATTTTATAAAGTTTAT
>Ga0214921_10009819_pt1 | contig 11996 bp, 5 predicted proteins | sample LL1505_MetaG_FD_177992 | JGI IMG/M metagenome (GOLD analysis project Ga0214921, IMG submission 177992) | Freshwater microbial communities from Lake Lanier, Atlanta, Georgia, United States - LL-1505 | ecosystem: Environmental > Aquatic > Freshwater > Lake | place: USA: Georgia | collected 2015-05-28 | reverse complement strand
TGCGAAATCTTTGACTTGGGAAGGGTCATCGAGATCGATCAAAACGCAGGTTTTTTCGCCTTTCTGTGGCTCGAAAACGGTCTGAAGAAGTCGCACAAGATCAAATGTTGGGAATGTGGTTGGAATCGCCAAGGCTGGGTTAGACATCTGAAAACCCTAGCGAGGTTTTTGGTGTGGGCAAATCTGGGGGCGAAACTTTTCCGCGGGGCTGGCGTGAGGGGGTGTAGCTAGGGCAAAATACCTCATGGCCCTTTCCAGTAAATATCAGGCAGATTACTACGATTTTCTACGATTTGCCACAGTGTCGGCCGATCCAGGGCGTGGGCAGACGATGAGGGATTGTGCTGGATGGCTGGATCAAAAGTTTCGGGAGATGGGGTTGGATTCGGAAGTCGTAGCGACAGCTGGGGCTCCCGTAGTTTTGGCGAAATGGAAGAAGCGTGGAGGTGGAAAGAGGCGGACTGTCCTGATTTACGGTCATTACGATGTGCAGCCTGCGGAGATGGGGGATGGGTGGACAGGAGATCCCTTTGAGCCCCGTCTTGTGGATGGGATGGTGGTGGCTCGCGGATCGACCGATAACAAGGGTCAAATCTTTGCCCATATGATGGGGGTAGCAGAAAAAATCAGAGCGGGGGGGCCAGAGACGGATGTGATCTTTTTAGTCGAGGGGGAGGAGGAGGTTGGAAGTGATAATTTAGAGGGAGTTTTGCGATCCAGGAGGGAGGAGTTGAAGTGTGATGTGGCTGTAATCTCCGATACGAACATGGCTGGGCCTGACAAGCCGACTTTAACCTATGGATTGCGAGGAATCGCGGCGCTGGAGGTTGAACTGACGGGGCCCTCGCACGATTTGCATTCGGGGGTTTACGGGGGCGCTGTGGTGAATCCGATTACTGTCCTTACCCGTTTGCTGGCGGGGTTACATGACGAGACAGGCAAGGTGACTGTGCCTGGATTTTACAAGAAGGTGCGAAAGGTGGCGGCATGGGAGAGAAAAGCAGCCAAGGCATTAGGGGTTTCAGATGCTGAGGTGCGAAGACAGGCGGGCAGCCCCGCACTGGGAGGGGAGAGCGGTTTTTCAGCGATTGAGAGAGTCGGGATGAGGCCGACGGCGGAGATCAATGGGATTACAGGTGGATATCAAGGGCCGGGTCCGAAAACAGTTTTGCCCAGCAAAGCCTCGGCTAAGTTGACGTTTCGTTTGGTGCCGCACCAAGATCCCAAGGAGATTGCGGACCTTGTGGAGAAAGATCTAAAAAAGCGTTGTCCAAAAACGGTGAAATTGAAGGTAGTGCGGCATCACGGGGGCTTTCCATATTTTTGCGATCCTACGGAAGGCTTTGGGCCGGCAGCGTCCAAGGCGCTGAGTCAGGCTTGGGGAGGGAAGAGGGTGGATTATTTGCTCGAGGGCGGAACCATCCCGATCGTCAGCGTGATTAAAAAAGTTTTAGGTGTGGAGACATTGCTCGTTGGGCTGAGCTTGCCGGATTGTCGCGCGCACGGGCCGGATGAGACCTTTCCGATCGAATATCTGGAGCGGGGAGCGAAGATGAATCAGGCTTTATTAAGGGAGATTGCAGCTGTTTGAGTTCTTTCGTTACGAGATACAAGATGGAAGACACGGGTCCATAGCTCAACGGTTAGAGCAGGGGACTCATAATCCCTTGGTTCCTGGTTCAAATCCAGGTGGACCCACAAGTTTAAAAACGGAGGCGCCTAAGGATCAGGCTGGGACGCTTAACGTTGAAAGTTTTCATTCACCGGTTGTGGACAGGTAAGGTGGGTAAGGAGAAAATATTCGGGGTCAAATGACCGGATCGGGTGTGAGATAACGGGATGATTGTTTTGGTTCTATTTCTAATTCTGGGCGTCTTGCTGGGAAATGTTGTTGGAGAAACAAGCGCCGGAAATTTAGCTGATGCACAGCAGGGTTTGGCGGATTCATCGTGGCCGAAAAAACCTGGGAGTCAGGCGAGTTCTTTTTCAGGAAAGATGACCGATTTTAAACAGCTCGACATGAAAAACTATGAAAACGGAAAATCATTTCAGGGGGCGCGTCTTTATGGAGATCGGAAGGAGTCGAAATTGGCGTCGACTCCACTTTGGGAGCAGGGGATATCTTCTGATGCAGGGAAGGAGTCGTCTTGGTCTGGAAAACAGGCATCGGGAATGAATGGAGCAAGAAGTTCTAGCTTTGCGGACGGACGGGAATCTTCTTGGCAAAACAAGAGTGTGGGGCAACTCGATCAAGTAGCGCGGAGGGAGAGCCCTGATTGGGCCTCGAGAACGAGTCCTAAATTTCAGAAAACGGATGGGGGATTAACGATGTATGATGGGAGGTTGACCCGGATTCGTGAAACGGTCACAAGGCAGGAGCCTATTGAGGGACGTGATCTAGGGGAGGGTAAGAAGGAGATGTTTGATCCAAGCGAAGTGCAGAGACTTTTGCAGCAGAGGGGAAGAACGATAGATCCGCATCATTCCAATCCAGAAAAGGTGCCGATCAAGGCTGGATCCGTAGGGGCATTTCAGCCCGTAGTTGCGGATAGTTCACCAAGCTCGCCGTAATTGTGGATTCACCGACGGGGATTTTCCCGCGGAGGGCTTGGTAGGGAATGGTGATCTGGTAGTTAAGGTGCTCCCCTGCGTTGAGGTAGCTGTAGCCGGCGTCTGGTGCGAAGTCGTAATCCTCCGACCAAGTATAGATTACCTTACCGTCAGAATCCCGAATGATCGCTTCACAGCGTTGGGCGGTGGGGAAATAGAGTGTGGATCCCTTATCGGACTCATTTTTGAGGGTAAATTTGAGGGTAATCTGGTCGTTGGGTTGGGGTTCGCGAATGCGAATGAGGGAGACTTCGGATGGTGCGATTTCTAGGCGTGTTTGATACGACTCAAGATTCAGCTCATTGGCGCCTTCGAATCTTTTTTTCGAGCCCTGCATAAAGAGACCTCCCTTGATCAGGCCAGGGGCGGAGAGAAATTTATCGGGTTGGCTAGTACGGGAAGCGGTATCGGAAATATCAGCGGCGGGAAGGGTGAGTGGTAGAAGCGTAAAAGCGGATAAAAAGAGGGCGGTAGGGTTGGGCCAGCTCATGTAGCATCTTAGAAAGGTTTTCTGAAAATGACAAATCAGGTCGTTTCCAAAGCAGGATTGGGATAGGATGCTGGATATGAGATTTGGGGTAAATATTTTACCGTTTTTGGTCGGTTTGGTGGTGTGGATGGGTGCGGCGGAGAAGCCTCCGTTTCTTCTGCGGGTGCATTTGCAAGCGCCTGAGGGTGCCAAGGGGATGGTCTCTGTACCGGTAACGCTTTTCCAACCCAATGAGACAATTGCTATCCAGAGTTTGCCTGAGGTGTCAGAGAAGGAGATTCAAAAGGTTTCGACTCGTGCGGATGGGACGGTGCTCGTGGATTTTAATGATTTTGGGCGAACGAAGTTAGAGGTTGGGACGAGTACGGGGCGGGGGTTCATTTTGGTGGTATTGGTGAATGGGCGGGTGGTGTATGCGCCAAGAATCGATACCGTGATTACCAATGGATCGATTCTGCTTCCGCCGGGCTCCATTACGCCTGACGAGATTTTGCAAGTGAATGCTGAGGTGGAGAAGTCAAAGGAGCAGAAACTGAAGGATGTGCCTCGATCCAATTAAGCGGACTGCAACTTATTCAAAAAACTTTCGGTTCAGCGAAAAATATTTATGGACGGGCAGGCTTTCTAGGAGCAGACCAGATCTATGAGTTTGCACTACGTGTTGTGGGCATTGATCTTTAGCCTGAGTTTTTTGTCTATATGTACGGCCTCTGCACCTGATCCGGCTGGCCAGCAAGCGGCGGGCATTGTTGCAGGGGTCGAAAGTAGGGTAGGGGGTAAAGTCGTTATCAATGAAAAGACAAAGCGCTTAGAAGTACGGGACGAACAAGGATCTTTGATTTATGAAATGGCTTTGGGAACAGCAGGCAAAGTGGTGGATGTGGCTGGACAAGAGTATCGGTTAAGTTTTGGAAAAGATGAGCTGGGAAGACGATCGGTTTTAGTTCGGGCGGGCCCTGCTATGCAGAAGCCAATCACTGTCGATGTTTTGGGTAGAAAATCCGTCCTTTCCACAGAGGCATCCCTACTAGCGACCATTGACCAAAAAAACCGGATCTACTATGAACCATCGATTTGCGGGCAAGTGTATTACGTTGAGGGGAATCGCACTTTTGGAAGTGAGGTAAGTCGACGCGCCATTCTTCAGAAAGAGAGTGCTACCATGGCCAAGCCCAGTCCACCCACCACGGAGAGTGCGGGAACCCTTGATCCAGCGATCGCGTACAATGAGGAGATGGAGAGTGCTGGAAATAAGTTCAAATCCGCCTTCTTGACCGTTTTGGGTCTACCCGACCGGCAAGCGACGCCTAAGGCGAACGTTTACCGGCTGGGCGGGGATTCGGCAAAAGCTGCTCCATCCGGAGCACCTACCCCCCCGGCTCAGGCTGGGCGAATCAGCCCCCCCAATCAGTAGTTTAGACCACCCATCGATATTCCATTTGGACCCCTTGACAATGGGAAAGAGCAGGCCACGTTGTATATAAAGACTCTTATTTGCCACTATTAATTAAATAATATTGTGAACCTTTATCAATTTAAGACCCATTCCTCTAGGGCTCTTCGACGGACTGCAGTTTGCTTAAAAGTTACCCTTCATCTCTTTGGAGGGGTTGCCCTTTTATGGACGAGCACGGTGCAGGCTAATCCTGTTGGAGAGCAGGTGGTAGCGGGGGCGGCGGGCTTTGAAAGGGTCGGTGGAGCCTTAACCATTACCCAGGGGACAGATCGGGCGGTGATCAATTGGAACTCCTTCTCCATTGGCGCTGGTGAGATCACCAAATTCGTTCAACCCAACTCCTCTTCCGCTGTTCTAAATCGGGTAATTACCGCCAATAATCCCAGTGCGATTTACGGGACCCTCCAGGCCAATGGTCAGGTCTACCTGATTAATCCAGCGGGAATATTTATCGGTCCAGGTGGGTTAGTCGATACGGCAAGTTTTGTGGCGAGTACGCACGATGTGGGCGACAAAGAATTTATGGCGGGCGGCGATCTCAATTTCACCGGAAGTTCAGGTGCCTCGATTATCAATCAAGGCCGAATTGAGGCCAAACAAGGCGATGTCTTTCTGGTTGCCCGGCAGGTTTCTAACGAGGGCCAGATCATGGCTTCAGACGGGACAGTTGGGATGATCAGTGGAACGGAGGTGTGCCTGCACTCGATTGGTCCCAATAATTACAAAGTTCGTTTGATCGATGTGGCAAACGATGCAGCCGTACAGAAAACAGGAAATGGGATAGCGGATGTGGTCAATGCAGGCGTGATTGAGGCCGCGAATGCCGAGTTGGAGTCCACGGGAAACTATCTTTCCTTGGCCATTAAAAACACGGGGGTGATTCGGGCTACGGGCGTGATTCCCAACGCCGATGGATCGGTAACATTGACGGGTGGAGAAGGCGATATCCTTAACACCGGTGTGGTGGCGGCGATCCAAAAGAACATCCAAGGGGATACCGTGGGTGGCAGGATATTGGCGTCGGCCAAAAACATCACCACCGATCCGGGGTCGATTATGACTGCGGCTGGGACGGAAAAGGGTGGGGAGATTCGGTTGGCGGCAAAAGATACCGTCTATGCGAGTGGTAAAGTTGAGGCAGGTTCGACAGCGGGTAAGGGGGGGAAGGTACAGGTTACGGGAGAGCGGGTGGCGTTGATTCAAGCGGAGGTGGATGTTTCTGGGAAAACCGGGGGTGGGACCGTCTTGGTGGGTGGGGACTATTTGGGGAAAAACCCAGATGTGCCTAATTCCAAGGCTGTGGTGATGACTTCCGATTCGGTGATTCGGGCGAATGCGACGGAAAATGGGGATGGGGGGAAGGTGATTCTCTGGTCAGATGAGTACACCGGATTTTACGGTGAAATCTTCGCTCGGGGCGGAATTGAGAGTGGGAATGGTGGTTTTGTCGAAACCTCTAGTAAAGACAATCTTCAGGCTTTTGGGACGGTGATTGCATCTGCCGTTAACGGACAGGGTGGTCTCTGGTTGTTGGATCCTGCAAATGTCGACATTGCGCTGGCAGATTTGAACGGCTCTTTCAATTCTGGCACGCCGAATGTTTTCACTCCCAACAATACCGGATCTGCAACGGCGAACAGGACCACAATTCAAAATTCGCTTAATGCAGGCACGAGTGTGCAAATTCAAACAGGAACGAGCAGTGCTGGGCAGCTAGGCAACATCGACGTGAAGGCGTCGATCACAAAGAGTTCGGCAACGATTGGAACAACGCTTACCATGATTGCGGCTGGTTCGATTACCATTAGCCAAAACATTGTCCAAAGTACCCCTAGTGCCGGCAGCCTTAACTTGACGTTGGGTGCCGGCAGCAACGTGACGATTGGGGCAGCTATTACAACGAATGGTGGCAATATAACTATCCAAGGCTCAAATGCTGCGGGTTCTACACTTGGCACCTCCGCAGGGTCGGTCACATTTGGAAGCGGGGGAACCGTTAATACAGGAACAAGCGGCAATCTGAGCATCGTTGCGTCCGGAGCGATCAGTCAACCGGGAGGAACTCTCGCTATAGGTGGGACCACAACCATCACGACTGGGGGTGCTACAATCTCGTTAACTCAAGCCAATAACTTCGTTGGAGCGGTGAGTCTTACGAATACGGGGAACAACGCAGTCGCGGTGACAGATATTAATACGATCACCTTGGGTGCCTCGTCTGTTGGAACTGGAACACTGACGGTCATTGCTAATGCTGGCATCTTGCAGTCAGGAGGGGGTATAACGCAGTCGGGGGCAGGGGCAGTTACATTTAATGCTGGGGCTGGGGCGATTACGCTGGATCAAGAAGCCAACGACTTCAAAGGAGCGGTGAGTCTTACTAATACGGGTAACAACGCAGTGGCGGTGACAGATGCCAACGCACTGATCTTGGGTACTTCATCGGTGGGCGCGACTGGGACAGGAAATTTAGCGGTAACGGTCGGGGACGCTCTAACCCAGACGGGCGTATTGACGGTTACGGGAACGACGACCCTGACAGCGACGGCTCCAAACACCGACATCGATCTATCGACGCAAGCCAATAGCCTGAAGGGATCTGTAACGATCGGAGGGACAGCCTCAAATGTGCGTGACTTTAAACTGCGCAATACCAGTGCGTTGGCCGGGGCGGTGGTTAATTTGGGCAATGCAACAACAAATCTACGGGATTTGACGATCACCTATAACAGCGCCGCCTACCGGGTGCCGGCCTTCACGACGGTGAGTAGTCTGAGTACGCTGAGGAATATTGCGATCACGGCAGGCGTCACGGCAGGCGGGGGGATCACTCAAGCGACGGGGGGAATTGTGCAGGGATCTAGCGCCACGACAGCTAGTTTCACGACCGGGGCATTTGGCATCACCCTGGATCAAACAGCCAACGACTTCAAAGGAGCGGTGAGTCTTACTAATACGGGTAACAACGCAGTGGCGGTGACAGATGCCAACGCACTGATCTTGGGTACTTCATCGGTGGGCGCGACTGGGACAGGAAATTTAGCGGTAACGGTCGGGGACGCTCTAACCCAGACGGGCGTATTGACGGTTACGGGAACGACGACCCTGACAGCGACGGCTCCAAACACCGACATCGATCTATCGACGCAAGCCAATAGCCTGAAGGGATCTGTAACGATCGGAGGGACAGCCTCAAATGTGCGTGACTTTAAACTGCGCAATACCAGTGCGTTGGCCGGGGCGGTGGTTAATTTGGGCAATGCAACAACAAATCTACGGGATTTGACGATCACCTATAACAGCGCCGCCTACCGGGTGCCGGCCTTCACGACGGTGAGTAGTCTGAGTACGCTGAGGAATATTGCGATCACGGCAGGCGTCACGGCAGGCGGGGGGATCACTCAAGCGACGGGGGGAATTGTGCAGGGATCTAGCGCCACGACAGCTAGTTTCACGACCGGGGCATTTGGCATCACCCTGGATCAAACAGCCAACGACTTCAAAGGAGCGGTGAGTCTTACTAATACGGGTAACAACGCAGTGGCGGTGACAGATGCCAACGCACTCATCTTGGGGACGTTGTCGGTGGGAACAGGAACACTGACGGTCAATGCCAATGCGGGCATCACCCAGAATGAGCTAACAACGATTACGCAAACGGCGGGGGCGGGTACGGCGACCTTCAACGCTGGAGCTGGGGCGATTACGCTGGATCAAGAAGCCAATAACTTCACTGGAGCGGTGAGTTTGAATAACACAGGTGCCAACGCTGTGGCGGTGACAGATGCCAATGCACTGATCTTGGGAACATCCACGATTGGAGGTGACTTTGACATTATCACCGGGGCAGGGGGCACTACTGGTGGTTTAACGCAAACAGGTGCCTTAACGGTGGGTGGGACAACGACACTGACCTCTTCTACTGGGGCAACCGACATCGATCTATCGACGCAAGCCAATGTTTTGTCTGAGCTGGTGTCGATCGGAGGGGAAGCCTCCAACGTGAGGGACTTCGAACTGCGGAACACCAGTGCGACAGCCGGGGCGGTGGGTAATTTGGGCAATTCAACAACCATGAATCTGCGGGATTTGACGATCATCTATAACAGCGCCGCCTACGAAGTGCCGACCTTCACGACGGTGACTAGTCTAAGGAATATTGCGATCACTGCAGGTGGGGCGATCACTCAGGCGGCTGGGGGAGTTGTGCAGAAGGTGTCTGGAGCGACGGCGTCATTCACAGCTGGAGCCAATGGCATTAGCCTGACCAAAATAACCAATGATTTTCTTGGGGTGGTTACCCTTAGTAATACCGGAACTGCTAACGATGTGGCGGTGACAGATGCCAATGCACTGATCTTGGGAACATCCACGATTGGCGGTGACTTTGACATTATCACAGGGGCAGGGGGCACTACTGGTGGGTTGACGCAAACGGGGATCTTAACGGTGGGTGGGTCAACGTCACTGACCTCTTCTGCTGGGTCAACCGACATCGATCTATCGACGCAAGCCAATATTCTAACAGGGGCGGTGTCGATCGGAGGAACGGCCTCCAGGGTGCGCGACTTCAAGTTGCGCAATACCAGTGCTAGGGCAGGTACGGTGGTTAATTTGGGCAATGCAACAGCAAATCTACGGGATTTGACGATCACCTATAACAGCGCCGCCTACGAAGTGCCGGCCTTCACGACGGTGAGTAGTCTGAGTACGCTGAGGAATATTGTGATCACGGCAGGTGGGGCGATCACTCAAGCGGCAGGAGGCATTGTGCAGGGATCGAGTGCCACGACAGCTAGTTTCACGACCAAGGCGTTTGGCATCACACTGACTGACACGTCTAATAATTTTATTGGAGCGGTGAGTCTTACTAATACGGGTAACAACGCAGTGGCGTTGACAGATGCCAACGCACTCATCTTGGGGACGTTGTCGGTGGGAACAGGAACACTGACGGTCAATGCCAATGCGGGCATCACCCAGAATGAGCTAACAACGATTACGCAAACGGCGGGTGCGGGTACGGCGACCTTCAACGCTGGAGCTGGGGCGATTACGCTGGATCAAGAAGCCAACAACTTCACTGGAGCGGTGAGTTTGAATAACAGCGGTGTCCTCAACGCTGTGGCGGTGACAGATGCCAATGCACTGATCTTGGGAACATCCACGATTGGAGGTGACTTTGACATTATCACCGGGGCAGGGGGCACTACTGGTGGTTTAACGCAAACAACAGGTGCCTTAACGGTGGGTGGGACAACGACACTGACCTCTTCTGCTGCGGCAACCGACATCGATCTATCGACAGCAGCCAATAGCCTGACGGGTTCTGTAACGATCGGAGGGACAGCCTCCAACGTGAGGGACTTCGAACTGCGCAACATCAGTGGCTCGGCCGGGGCGGTGGTTAATCTGGGGAATTCAACAACCATGAATCTGCGGGATTTGACGATCATCTATAACAGCGCCGCCTACGAAGTGCCGACCTTCACGACGGTGACTAGTCTGAGGAATATTGCGATCACGGCAGGCGGCACGGCAGGCGTGGGGATCACTCAAGCGGCGGGGGGAATTGTGCAGGGATCTAGCGCCACGACAGCTAGTTTCACGACCGGGGCGTTTGGCATCACCCTGAGGGACACGTCTAATGATTTTATTGGAGCGGTGAGTTTGAGCAACACGGGTGGCAACGCGGTGGCGATCACAGATGCCAACGCTCTGACGTTGGGGACGCTGACCTTGGGAGGGGATCTGACACTGATCTCGACTGGGGCGTTAAATCTTGGGCAGGGAACAGTGGGTGGAAATCTGGCAGCTACGTCCAATTCCGGGGCAATCACCCAAGCAGCACGGTTGACGGTAACGGGGACCAGCAACATTGACGCCGGTGCTGCGGCCATCACGTTGACTCAGGCCAACGACTTCACTGGAGCGGTGAATCTGATTAACACAGGTGTCAACGCAGTAGCGGTGACAGATGCCAATGCCCTGATCTTGGGGACTTCCTCTATTGCTGGAGGTAACTTAGCTATTATTACAGGGGCACTGGGCGCTACTGGTGGTTTAACGCAAACAACAGGTGCCTTAACGGTGGGTGGGACAACGACACTGACCTCTTCTGCTGCCTCAACCGACATCGATCTATCGACTCAAGCCAATGTTTTGACAGGGCCGGTGTCGATCGGAGGGACAGCCTCCAACGTGAGGGACTTTAAACTACGCAATACCAGTGAGGTGGCCGGGGCGGTGGTGGGTCTGGGGAATTTAACAACAGAGACTACGAAACTTCGGGATTTGACGATCACCTATAACAGTGCGGCTTATGAAATTCCAACTTTGAAGATGGCTAGTTTGAGGAACATTGCGATCACGGCAGGCGTCACGAAAGGCGGGGGGATCACTCAAGCGGTAGAAACATTGCCGCTGGTAGGAGGAATTGTGCAGGGATCAAGCGCCACGACAGCTAGTTTCACGACCGGGGCGTTTGGCATCACCCTGACTCAAACAGCCAACGACTTCACTGGAGCGGTGAGTTTGAATAACAGTGGAGCCAACGCAGTAGCGGTGACAGATGCCAATACCCTGATCTTGGGGACATCCTCTATTGCTGGAGGTAACTTAGCTATTATTACAGGGGCAGGGGGCGCTACTGGTGGTTTAACGCAAACAACAGGTGCCTTAACTGTGGGAGGGACAACGACACTGACGTCTTCTGCTGCGGCAACCGACATCGATCTTTCGACGGCAGCCAATGAGCTGACGGGATCTGTGACGATCGCAGGAACGGCGTCCAACGTGAGGGACTTTAAACTGCGGAACACAAGTGCGACGGCCGGGACGGTGGGTAATTTGGGTAATGCAACAACTACGAGTCTTCGGGATTTGACGATCACCTATAACAGCGCCGCCTACCAGGTTCCGACCTTCACAACGGTGACTAGTCTAAGGAATATTGCGATCACGGCAGGTGGGGCGATTACTCAGGGGGCAGGAGGCATTGTGCAGGGATCAAGCGCCACGACAGCCAGTTTCACGACCGGGGCGTTTGGCATCACCCTGACTGACACGTCTAATAATTTTATTGGAGCGGGAGGTGTGAGTTTGAATAACAGCGGAGCCAACGCAGTAGCGGTGACAGATGCCAATGCCCTGATCTTGGGGGCATCCTCTATTGCTGAAGGTGACTTAGCTATTATTACAGGGGCAGGGACTGTTACTGGTGGTTTAACGCAAACAACAGGTGCCTTAACGGTGGGAGGGACAACGAGACTGACCTCTTCTGCTGCGGCAACCGACATCGATCTATCGACAGCAGCCAATAGCCTGACGGGTTCTGTAACGATCGGAGGGACAGCCTCCAACGTGAGGGACTTTAAACTGCGCAATACCAGTGCCGTGGCCGGGGCGGTGGTTAATTTGGGAAATTCAACAACAACAAAT
>Ga0214921_10009818_pt1 | contig 11996 bp, 9 predicted proteins | sample LL1505_MetaG_FD_177992 | JGI IMG/M metagenome (GOLD analysis project Ga0214921, IMG submission 177992) | Freshwater microbial communities from Lake Lanier, Atlanta, Georgia, United States - LL-1505 | ecosystem: Environmental > Aquatic > Freshwater > Lake | place: USA: Georgia | collected 2015-05-28 | reverse complement strand
CGGAAAAGTACAAAGAGTGGGATGGTTTTTCTTACAAATGGTAGGGAAACCTGAATTGTGGCGGGTGTGTTAAAGTTCTCCTTTTCAACCTGGCGCATTAATGCGAACGCAATTCGCTTAACTTGGCGCGTCTCGGCAGACATACACGATATTGAGGCATATACCGAAACTTTTGGATCTGTCTGTGGTGTAACATATAGTGTATTAAATGCCTGCTCTTGTCGTGTAATTAATACTTTTTCAGCACCGTCAATAATGAAATATCCGCCATTATCAAAAGGGCATTCACCAACTTCTCTTAGGAACTCTTTTGGTTTACTATTAAGAATACAATAGCGACTGTGAAGCATAATTGGAATTTTAAAAAGCGGCCATTTATGAAATGTTTCCTTAGGCGGTGATAAATCTAAGACTTGTCCAGTAGCCGTAGTATACGCAATTTTAACAATAATATCGGCATAAATCTGTGAAGCATATGTTAAATTTCTAAGACGTGCTTCATTGGGAAATAAAATACGAACTTCATCTGTATTTTGAAGACTGATTGTCGGAGTACCTATTTCAATTGCCATTCCGTCCTCTCCTCCAATGAAAATCTCGACCTTATATTTATAAGTATTTGTCTTTTCATTTATAAGATCTTTAAGAATTAGAATTGGGTTTTGCGATTTTATAATACTTACCAAGTCTTGTTGTAAAAATTGGTCAAATGAATCGATGTGATGACGTGTGTAAGGATATGGAACTGTGCGGAAATAAGAATCAATTAAACGACGGGATAGTTCTCTGGATTCATCCCCTGTAAGTGCCATTGTCTATCTAGCATATTATATTATTCTTCTTTACACACAATATAACATATTTAAATACATTTAAATATGTTATTGTATTTTATTTTATTTTATTACTTAATTAGGTATATACACTGGCTTAGGATATACAGAACCTAATTTATAATCTGGTAAGCGCTGTACTTGGTCTGGAGAAGGCCCAACCGCTTTTCCATACCACATATCCTGTCCATCCTTTAATATAGTAGGAGGAGCAGAAGGAGATGCTGGATGGGAGAAAGCCTGTGATAGAACTGTACCCATATTTTGGATAAGACCACCGCCATTACGTTTTCCTTTTCTTGTTTGTCTCATTACTCTTTTACCACCTTTAAATATATTACTTCCCATTCCTACTGGAACCGATGTTGGGAAACGTATTTGTCCTGGTACTAGATCATATGAACGACCTGGTTCAGGATTCCAAAACCCCTTGTCGACATACGGGACAAAACTACCATAATTTGATGGGCTACCATCTGAAAGTGGAAGATGACCCGCGGCAGTAGGAATTTGTCCTGGAGCTAAGTAGATACCTTGACGTGTTGTATAATCAAGGGGGGCGCCTGCTAGAGGGGAGGCGCCTCCTTTTAGTGTTCTGCGTGTGTGTTTTTTATTAAGTCTGTCAGATACGAAAGATTCAGCTGATTTCTTATCAAGATCCTTAAAAAATACTTTAGACCATTCTTTACGAAGATCTTTAACAAGCTTTTCTTTTGATTCTTTATGGGCTATTTTTCCATTAATATAGGATTCAATATGTTCAAATGAACGCCGTAATTCGGGTATAGAATATATACCCTTTGATTTTTTGTTAGAAGCATGTCTTCTGGTTTTACGAACCATTCCTATTAATTCATATTAAAATGTTTCAACAAAACTTCTGGAGGGTTTATTATTATTATTTCTCTTCGCATTATTGGTTATTCCTAAAGAATTAGTAACTGTGTTCAGTGAATTATTTAGTGTATTAGTAACTTGATTTAATAAGCTTCCATTTTTTGCATTTTTATTATTTGTATTATTGCCCGTAAAAACATTAGTGACCTTATTAAGAGATTTAACTATTTGATTTGTAACACTTGATTGATTTGCTTCAATTATATTAGGAGCAGCTGGAACAGGTACTGAACCACTCGTGAAAAATGCTAAAATAGTATAAATAATATATAAAAGTATGGTAAATATCATTATAGCCGGAGCATAACCCTTTAAAGACTCTTGCCAAGTACTTAGGCGATATTCAGACGCAAATAATAAGTAATGGTCATAAACTCCATAAGATAAAAAAACAATTGATAATATTGCTACAATTAACGGTGTAAATTTTGGTATAACTAGAAATACTACAAGAATTGATACTAAAAATAATAGTAATCCTGGAATAAAGAACTCCATTTACTCTATACTGTTTTTTTTCATTTTACTTTCTATGATTTTGATTGTATTATATCTAAATCTTATCAATTAAATCGACATGTGTAAGCATATGCTTGCGGCAGCAATATCTTGATAAGCCCAATGCGTTTAATACTTTTAGCTCTGCCGTATCCGGAACAGATTTCCCATCCATATAAATTGGAGTTGGCTTACTTGTCCCACGTAGTTGCTTCACTTTTTCTTGATAAAATAACCATTTATCAGCAAGAATATTGCCACAGTTCATACAGCGAATTGGGATAATCATCTCTACGGAATCTATGGAAAGCTTTATGAATCAAATTTTAGATCTCTGCGTGTTTTATTTATTTTAGAGTCTCAATATTTAGATATTAAATTTAATTAACTAAAAAGCTAGATTTTATAAAATAAGTTTATGATATTTACTATAAGTACCGGCTAAAAATAAAGCCCTAAGTGCGTTATAACTATTAAAATAAAAGTTCGTCATACACCAGAAATGACATCTGTTCTTTATGGTGGCGGTTTAAACTATCAAATAGGCAATCCTGTTCGACAGGAAATTGTAACAGTTCGTCGCGATCTTGATTCTCTCCGGAAACAAGTTGAACAATTATCTGAAGAGAATATTATATATCGTAAACACCTTATGAAATTACTTCTGAAGGAAGAAACTGGTAATGCTGAATTTACCAAAGATCTAATGAGTCTTGCTTCTGGCCCTGGCCAAGCTGGTTCCAGAGAACCTGGCGGCGGTACTGTACAAGGCGCAGGCTTTCGCCGTTAGGTCGCCTCTTGTTCCTTTCTCATTTTACCTAATACTGATACACTAATTCGAATATCATGCTTAGAACTTAAATGAGCTTCAATTGATTTTAGAGATAATGTTGAATACTTACGCAAAGTACTCACTATTATTTCATTCTCTTCTTTAGACCACTTACTCTTCTTTTGAATCATCATTATTTTACTTTTTTCCTTAATTACACGTTCAGGTCCATCAGATGTTACTGTCACTTCTCCAATATCGATTTTACCAGCATGAACATCATCATGACATTTTTGACAAATAACAACTAGATTTCTCTTATTATTCATATGTGTCCCATCCTCTAATACTCCTTGACTACTGGCAGAGGCTCTCTCCTTAATATGATGAACCTCTAAATCACTCGTCATTTGTTTGTGGCATATCTCACATTCTTTTCTTACAATATTAGCATTCCAGGCTGAACTTGTAGCTTCTATTTGTGTAGTAGACCCTTCGATTTTACGACGATTCTTCAATGCTTCTTCAATGAATTCAAATGGTAAATCCATCGCCCGTGCCACCTCCAATCCATATAATGTTGAACCATTCCCTGGTCTTAAAGAACGATCGTATACCAGTTTTTTTGTAATTGGATCATATTCCACATGAAGATGCCATACTTCAACACCTAAGGTATTTGTATCAATTACGCTCGGTAAACCATGTAAGTGCGTGGCAAAGATGAATTTGGCATTACGGGCCGATAACCACTGAATACCACTTGCCACTAGTGCTTGTGCCGAAATAGACTCCGTCCCCGCACATAGTTCATCACCTAGAACTAAAGTATGTTTATCCGCATTACGTAAAATATCGCGGAGTTCGGACATCTCCACCGCGAACGACGACAGACCCGCAAAAAGATTGTCTTGATTTAAAATACGCGTGTAAATTGCTTTGAAAGGTTTTAGAGTCATTTCCTTCGCAGGAACAAAACATCCCGCTTGTGCTAATAATACACATAGCCCTGTTGCCTTCATTAGTGTTGATTTGCCTGACGCATTCATACCATATACTAGCCAGCCCTTATTTGTATTATTAGTATTAGTGCCAAGTTTGATATCATGTTTCACATATGAAATACGACTTGATGTTGCTTCAACTAGTGGATGACGGATATTTTTAATATCTACTGAGGAACCTGTATTTTGGTCATTATCCTGAATTGTAGGACAGCAGTATCCTTTTTCTTTGGATACGCGACCAATACACTGAGTACAATCAATGTGCGATACCCATGTTTCCATAAGTGACCAGATATGACCAGCCTCTGAGATTTCTAGACATGCGTCAACTAAATAGGTTTTTACCAAGTTTTGTAAGCTTTCACGCTGCTTTAGAAGTTGCGTATTTAATTGTTGAAGTCTTGTACAATCAATCCAGCCTCCCGATTTTAGCTCAGAAATCTTAATACCATCTGCTGCTCCGCTTGTATTTTTTGATTGCTTTTTAAGTTGTGCCAGTGTTACAGTTGAACCCTTTAGCCCATAAGGTTCTTTTTCTCTTTCCTCAAGACGAATTGCGTCTTCTTGTACGCCGCCTGCTACAGCAATTTCTTTACGCAGAGTGTAAAATCCTTCCAAAGTTGCTTGAATTTCCTTTTCTTTTTTGCCAATTTCGGGATATTTTTGAATATTAAAGGCGGTTACAGATGAGGATGCTGCGAATGCCTTTTCCTCTGTAAAATTAGCATTAAATACTTGTTGATAAGTATTCCACTCTTCTAAAGTAAATGGCTCCTTTAGACAGGTATTCTTTGTAACTTGGGACATGACTACTCGAATGGCTGAGTACGTTTGAAAAAGCGCGGCAATCTCTTGTGCTGATACAAGACCACATAGAACTTTGCGGTGAAGGCGGGGAAGATCGCACATAAAACGGAGTTGACGCTCTAAGATTTTGTTAGTATCTTCTTCCCATCTCATATATTCTACCACTTCGCTAAGACGGGACCGAATTTCATCTGCGTCTGAATAAGGACTTAGTAATCTATCACGCATGGCACGTTTACCCATTGAAGTAAGACATTTATCAAATAAGCCAATAACAGTCTCCTTTTGTACCGATCCAGTCATTTGAAGCTGTGTTAGAGCGTGATTACCGCAAATAAGACGTGCCTGAGGAATCCATGGCTCATTACGATGAAAGGACTTTAGCATACTGGGGTAATGCTCTTCCACAAATTGAAGCAGAAACATAAGCGACATTTCTTCGGATTCCGAACGTAGACCCAGGTAGGTTTTGGCTGGAAGTATAGACTTGATAGAGTAAATCTTTTGAAGATATTCTGAACGTACTAGTTCTTTAGAAAATGAGCCCGTTGTTTCAACTGGGTATATATGAATAGGAATTGATTGCGGAATTCCAAAGATTCGACGGAAAAAGACGTCGTCTTGGCCTTGGCTAGAGTTCTGTGTATTAGTGCGCCAGTAAATAATTAGCTCCTTTGGTTGAAAGACACTTAACATTTGTACAAGATCATCCGCAGTCCAAATATCGGTCCGCCCATTTGCTACTCCTGAATACGTGGTTGTAGTTCCCGTTGTTAGATCAAGAGCAGCCGCACCAAATATCGGTGCATCAGATTGCGATAAGCTTTGAAAATATAGAGTTACTACATAAGGTGTATCAGTTGAACTAGTATTCTCAATATGCGTACTCGGTGAAAGAATACGGGATACTTTTCGTTCTTTTACTTTTCCACGTGTATCTTTAATTTGGTCAACAATAACAACCGTCCAGCCCGCAGATGTTAGACGACCGGCCCATTTGTGCATAACATAGTCTGGAAATCCTGCGAAGAGCCCCTCAGCATTCTTTATGTCTTCTGGGAGTTCACCTCTTTTAGTTGAAAGTTGAATACCTAGATAATCAACAATCTCTTTAACATTACATTCAGTTTCTCCCGTCTCATTATTCTGAACGTCATATAATTCATAGAACGACCCAACCATCAAAAATATGGCAGTTTTTGGACCATATTTTTGAGTGTATGTTTTGTAGAACTCAATATATTCCTTGAACATTTTATTTATATGCGTTGCTTACGCTTCATAATAATATCGCGTCTAGGCTTTAGGTCATAATTAAAAATATTTTCAATTATTAAGAAATGGCATCTCTTGCCTCTCATAAATCTCCTGATAAATCTATTCCTCTTCTTAAAAAAATTATTTCAGGTACTCTATCATACGATGATCAAACTTTTACATATACTATTTATCCCAATCCACACAATCAAGTGCCAAAGATTAAAAATAAATTAATTAAAGATTTTGGCAATCGTATTCAAAAAGGTCATAAATGCTTAGGAATAACTGAAGATATAGTTAAAGAATATATTAAAAATGAACAATATGCTGCTCTTATTTATGTAAAAAATAAAAATACAGATGATTCTGCTACTGGCGCCCTTCAGTATTGGGATTGGTGTGAAGCAGGTGTAAAACAATTATGGATTAGCGATTTATGTCGTATAAATAATACTAAAGATCGTAGTAATATTAGCCCTATTAGTGTTTTATTTGATGTTGTTAAAGATTTCTATATTGAAAAGGGAATTACTGAAAACTATTTAATGGTTGAACGTGAAAAACCAGGAACTGAAAAACTTTTAGAAATTTATGGCAAATATGGATTTAAGAGAGTTGATACATGTGTACTAAAAAATATGATTGCTATGAAAAAGTCTCTTTTATCAAATAAAAATAATAATAGGTTAGCAAAAAATATGAGCAATATGAGTATTAAATCTGGTGGAAAAAAGTCAAGACGTACACAAAAAAAGAAGAGAGCATAATAAAAATAATGTTTATAATGCTTATAATTACTAATAATATATTATATATTTAGACAAACGAACATTTTAAAATGTTCGTTTGCCGCCGGCCGATAAACATTTTAAAATGTTTATCGGCCTAATAAATTATTAGTAAATATTGAAGTTAATATAATTACAAATACATGTAATATTCCTGGAACTGGATCATTAAAATTACCTACAAGATAATTACACCATATAGTAATTACAATAGGGAGAAAGAATTGTAGTGGTAATATTATATCCAGATCTGCCATAATTTTTTAATCGCAGGCTTATAGTCGCAGGCTTATAGTCGCAGGCTTACAAGTCGCAGGCTTACAAGTCGCAGGCTTACAAGTCGCAGGCTTATACTACTGGATAAGACGGGTCCATCAATATACCACACTCACCATTTGCGTCAAATTTAGATCCACGACCAATGCGAATAAAGCCAGCATCTCCCCAATCTGGGCCCCATGAGTTCTTTACCTTCCAGTAATCTCCCTGAGTAGCATCTGTTCCATATCCAACCACTAGAACACCATGATCCAGATTTACTCCACACGCGTCCGTTAAAACACCGCTTGTGTAGAACTGCCAGTCAGATCCATCAGCCTCCACAGCCACAGATACAGGCTGTTGTGCTACAGCCGCCATTAGTGCCTGCGTGCTCTTCGGCGTAACATCTACAAATGAACTAATCTTAGCAACTTCGGTACACTTAGAGCAACTGTTATCAGTAACACCATTATATCCGTAGGAAGCTTCAGTACAAAGTCCACCATTCTTAATAATATATTGAAAGGCGTTATCCATAATACCTCCATTACATCCCTGGTTTCCTTCAGCAGCTGAGCAATCCACTAGTTGCTGCTCAGATAACGACACTAACTTGCCCGTCTTAAGAAACCACGCACCCTCAACCGACCCCGTTGTACTAAAAGCCCAGCAGCTGCCGCATTGGCCTTGATTTTTAACAGGCGTAACGGCACCCTTCGCAACCCAATCAACTTCTGTGGGTAAACCCGCTACTAGATCCTCTTCCTTCGGGGAGTGAGTACGTAGAAGTGGGTTGCGGGGCGAATATCCATTTAAATGGACGGCCTTAAATTCCTCATTCGTTAAATCGGCGAATTTGTTTAGTCCGAGGGTTAGATTTCTCTTAAGAGAATTCTTGAACTGAATATGATTATAATTTTCGGAGAAGACGGAAAAACGATACATATGTTCAACATCAGATTCGTAGTTTTTGCTGTTATTTACCTTCCAATCTTCGAATACCTCAGTTACGTTAGTTGTTGGCACCACCACATTAGCTGTTACCACATTAGTCGCACTGCTTAGCATATTACCAGAAAACAGTAGTCCGCATAGAACCAAAAGAAACTTCATCTTATACTCTATACTATATGTTTAGCTTTTATATTGGGTAAGGCTAATTACCAGTAACACCCCTTCTCAACCCTTGTAAAATTACTCGGTTTATCATCACTTAGTGGCCGAATCCAATAATCATTTACCATCTTTAAAATTTCTTTATTCTCAAACCATCTCTTTCCAATTACTCCAAAAAATATTTGTAATGCTCCGCCTATATACATTACCGACTTACCTAGCTCCTTAAATATAAAATCACTTACCAACATTCCATATCCTCCCGCTGCTACTAATGCGATATCAAACTCTTTTAGTCCTCTTAATGATTCTAGAAAAGGTTGTAAATGTTCTTGCCAGTCTTTATCATCGTGATTTCCTGCGAGTGTAAATGGAGGTTGAATAAATTGTAGATCGCACTCTTCAAACCATGGCTTTTCTGGAAATACCTTTTTAAGATTTGGAACTTGTTTGGAAAATGTTTTAGAGAAAGGATGAACAATTAATATTCTCTTTCCTTTTAGAGCCGGCATCCAATTATCTTCAAAGTAATAGGGTTCTAATGCTCTTGCGTCTATTTTTGGTGTATGAGGAGTCCTTGATGAAATAAATTCCTGACCGCTGCCAGTATGCGCAAATACTTTTCCTAGAGTAGGCCACTCTGCGATAACTGTACAATGATCATAGGATTGAATGAGTCTAGATGTATATTCCGCTAATGAATTGCTATTTTTTGTATGAATACCTGCGTTATTTTCTAGCTCTTTTAGTTCATCAACTACATCTAATACATCCCCTTTTTGGTAAAAATATGCCACTTTTAATTCGCATCCTGCGATTCGTCCAATAAAAAAGGGCTTATCTGATTCAATAATCCCTTTTATATATAAATTGTCTTTTTTAACTTTATCCATATATAAATACTATATAGATGGGGGTTTTAGACTGAATAGCATTTTGAATGCTATTCAGATGTCGGCAAATAAATATTTTAAAATATTTATTAGTTTAGACTGAATAGGATTTACAAAGCCTTATTCTTAACAACCGCCGCATCAGCCGCAATTTGTCTTAAAACACTTTCAGGAGCCTTTGAAGTTGATTTAATTAAACCCGCTTTAACTAATTTCTCTTTTAAGACTTCAATCGGCATCTCTTTTACTTTTTTGTGAAGTTTTTTCGCATGTGTTATGCGTTTATGGAGGCTTACAACTCCTAGTGTAATTTTACGGGCTTTCTTGGTTTGATGCTTCTTTGAAACATGTTTTTCAGGCTTTTTAGGATTAAGATGTACTTTTTTGGTGTCTATTTTCTTCTTAAGCTCAACACGTATATGTTTAGTAGTACCACCTTGTTGTACTGTAGCTACTTTTGGTACAATAGGGGCTGATACAGCCGGTGTATGCGATGGTACAGGTCGTATCTGAGGAGGAGCTGGATTAGTAATAGGTTTAAGCCATGTATTTGAATTAGGCGAGGCAGCACTTAACGCAATAGCTGATGTAGATTCAACACCCTTAACCGCATTTATATCTCCGCCAGTTTGTTTCTTTGTATAAGTGCGTTTTCGTTTGCCACCTGAAAGTTCAGCAGCCGCCCCTCCAGAAATTGTAACTGTCTTAGTATCAGACATACCTTATTATTTATAAGTAAGAAGTTAATTTCATAGTATAGATGAAGGTGATTTTATATAAGTATAAAAATTATATAATATAAAATTTTATCATAACTCTTAAAAAATTGATTTTGATTTTGATTTAAGTTTTTAAGTGTACAGAAAATGTCTACTATAAATGAAAGTATTCCAAGCCATCGTCACATTCTAGAAACATTTATCACACAATCTGATGGAAAACAAATAATTGGTCATCAGATTGAGTCATTCAATCAATTTATGGAAGTAGACATTCCAGAGGTTATTCATATGGCAAATCCGATCACTTCTTATGGCTCACCGGAAATTCCCCTAGCGGGCCCGCGATCTGCTCTTGCCACCGCCACTGGCCTATCAACGAGCGCCGCAAATGCTCTTATGGGTACTACCGCAGATGGAAGTATTATTGGAGATAAGAAAGTAAAACACGAATATGAGGTGACAATTGAGTTTGAAAAGATTTCAATTCGCAAGCCAACCATCTTTGAAAATAATGGTGCGATTCATCCGATGATGCCAAATGATGCACGACTACGTAATCTTACTTATGCGTCGCCGCTTAATGTCGATGTAAAAGTTACAACAACTTTCATTGATCATACACGCAATAGTATTCGCGAGTCAAATGTTCGCATCTTTCCCAATGTTCATCTTGGTAAAGTACCTGTTATGGTTGGCTCAAAATACTGTCTTCTACACGACCAAAAACATATTCACCCTTCCAAGATGGGCGAATGTCCTGAAGATCTCGGCGGTTACTTCATCATTCAAGGTGGAGAGCGTGCCATGATCTCTATGGAACGCATGTCTGAAAATCGTCCGTTCGTTTTCCGAAATGGCCGTGGTAATGCCAAAGAAATGGAGGTTGTTGAAATCAAGTGTATCGGACCTGACAACGACCAGGTGCCTAAATCAAATACTATTAAAATTGTGTATCACCCTAAGAATCAGCTCATTCTTATGCTTCGCGCTACTGTACCCCGAATCAAGACGGATATTCCGCTCATTATTCTTTTCCGAGCTCTCGGAGTACTAGCAGACAAGGATATTTATGAACTAATTGTTGGATATGATAATGATCCTACATATGACCACATTATTACTGAATCTATTCTTGAAGGAAGCTCCATTACAACTCAGGAGCAGGCCCTTCTATGGCTGGCAGAACATACTAATACCTGGTCAATGAAGTCCCACAAGCAAAACACTGTTCATGACAGTCTTAGTGAGGAACTCTTCCCTCATATTGGTGGAAGTGATATGAATTATGAAAAAGCATGTTTCCTGGCACATATGACTCGAAAGGTGCTATGGACATCTTCAAAGCGTCTTCCAACGGATGACCGAGACGGCTATTCAAATAAGCGCGTCGATATTCCTGGCTTCTTACTTGCCGATCTTTTCCGTAAAACTTACAACAATCGCATGGTTAAAGATATGAAGGCGGCACTTTCTAAAGAAATTCATGGAGGTTCATGGAAGGCAACTGGAAATTGGACTGAAATTGTCAATATTAATAATATCAACAAGATTATCAAGTCTACTATTCTGGATGTATGTCTAAAATCATCACTTGCTACTGGTAGCTTTGGCAGTGGTAAAATCGGCGGCCCTTCAAAAATCGGTGTGTCTCAGGTGCTTAATCGTCTGAATTATACTTCGGCGATTTCACATTTACGACGAATTTCAACACCAATTGAGAAAACTGGAAAGCTAATCGCGCCACGTAAGCAACATAATTCACAATGGGGTTTCGTGTGCCCTTGTGAGACTCCAGAAGGTCATGGTGTAGGTGTTATTAAAAATATGGCATCGACTACTGCGATAAGTATCTTTGGCTCACCTATCACTATTTATGCCTTTATTCAAAATCTAGATAAACTTGTCTCATTGCGTACTGCTACAATTCAGCAAAAGCATGATAATACACGAGTTTTCCTGAATGGTTCATGGATTGGTATTCTGCCAAATGAGGACACTGTTAATGTTGTTAGTGCATTACGTAATGCCAAGCGCTCTGGTAAAATTCATATTCATACTGGTATTATTTGGAAGAATTCCTTTAAAGAACTGTGGATTACTAGTGAAGCTGGTCGTGTTATTAGGCCTGTATACTATGCTCCT
>Ga0214921_10009815_pt1 | contig 11998 bp, 13 predicted proteins | sample LL1505_MetaG_FD_177992 | JGI IMG/M metagenome (GOLD analysis project Ga0214921, IMG submission 177992) | Freshwater microbial communities from Lake Lanier, Atlanta, Georgia, United States - LL-1505 | ecosystem: Environmental > Aquatic > Freshwater > Lake | place: USA: Georgia | collected... | reverse complement strand
CGGCTCGCACTGCAGCTGCGCTTCGGGCTGGGTGAGTGCCGCATGGATGGCGCTGGACCAGGGCGGGGGTGGCAGCACCATCGCGCCGTGGGGGTCGCAGGCCACGGCCTGAACCTGATTGGGGCTGCCGCCCACCCACAACAGGGGTGCTGCTTGGGTTTGCGGCGACCACTCCGGCACGATGCGCGAGACCACCCATCCCTGCGCTTGCAAAGGGGCCAGCGCTTGGCGCAGCCAGGCTTTTTGGCACACCAACACCGTCAGGGCCTGGCCTTGGGCGGCCGCCGCGGCGCCCTCGGGCGTGTAGACCACCTGCGATTGGGCAGGGTCTTCCAGCATGCGTTCTTCGAGCAAACCCTCCAAGGCAGCCGCCAAACGCGCGGCCCCGACCGGGGGCGGTGTGATGGTGTGCCACGCCAGGGCTTGGGCGGGCACCACAGCCACCACCGTGCCAGCGTCGCGCGGCAAGCGCGCGGCCGTGGCGGTTTGCGCTGGCCCCGTGGGCCCGCCGGGGCCTGCGCGCAAGTGCAAGTACTCGGTGGCAGCACCTTCGGTGTGCAGGGGCAGGGCAATGATCAGCATGGATTTTTCATTGTACGAAGGGCCGACCCAAGGGCTCGCGTTGGGGGGCTGCAAGCTGACCCCGGTCAGACCACAGCACCCGCACGTCCACCCCATTGCGCTCGACCAAGCTGCGCTCTTCGATCACGGTGGCGCCCCAACGCAGGCGCCCCCGCACCTCAAAGTGGCGGCTGTTCACGCTGTGCAGCGCCGGGTCGATGCCCGCGCGCGGGTTGTCCAGGCGCTGGCGGGCGTCCTCCAAGGTGCTGAAGTGGCGGCTGGCGCGCAGCTGCACCAGCTTTTGTGCGCTTGCCGCGTCCACGCCGCTCAGGCTGGCCATCAACACCTCCTCGCTGGCGGTGTTGAGGTTGACGCTGGTGCGCACCGGCAGCACGCACACATGCGGCGCCAGGATGGCCAGGGTGTTGGCCGATAACCCCAGCCAGGCCAGTTGTTCCACGCGCTGGGGCCGCAAGGGCCGGGCCACCTTGTTGCCAAGGGCCTGCACCAGTTGCTGGGCCAGGGTTTGCAGCTCGGTGGGGGGCAGGTCCAGGCGCTTGAACAAACGCTCAAAAACAACCAAGCTGGCTTGGGACAGCTGGCCATCGGACTCGACCAGGTTGAGCACATTCAGCCGCCCTTGCAAGTCGCTGATCTGGCCCGACAAAAACACCTCTTCGGCCATGCGTTCGTCGTCGCGGCTCACACCCTCGGCGTTGGATGACACAAAGGTCGACAAGCGCGCCTCTTGCAAGGGCACGGCCCAGGGCTCGGCCAAATGGTCTTGGCCGTTGTCGCCGCCGGCCCGCGCGTCCTCGCGCAAGATGATGCGCGCCCAGTCCAGCGCGCCCAACAGCAACCAATGGGCTTGGGCGCGTTGCCGCTCGGCGGCCTCCACCTCGATGCTGCGCCATTGCAACCACACGCCAGCGGCGGCCAAGGTGGCGACCAGTGCCACGGTGAGCATGGCCATCAGCAGGGCGGCGCCCTGCTGGTTGACCAGCGTGTGCCTGACCAAGCCGGTGTGAGGGTGGCGCAAACTGGGGTTGCAGCGGTGGTTCATCATGAGCGCCCCACGCTCCAATTGGGTCGCACCCAATCGATGCTGATGCTGCCGCGCCCGCTGTCGGGGGCGAGTTGAATGATCGCCCGCACGGCATCGGGCAAGCTGGCGCTGCCCGTGCTGGTGCTGGTGCTGGTGCCCGCGCTGGACAAGGCGTTGCCCCAGGCGTTGTCGCGGTAAAAGTAAATTTGCCAGCCTTGCAGGGGCAAGGCATCGGTTTGGCGCGCCGTGCCATCGGTGCTGCTGTTTTGGCCCCACACCGCGGCTTGCGCCCAAGCGGCTTGCACGCTGGCGCTGTCGCGCAAGGCGGGCGACTGCCACCGCTGCCACGGGCCATGGGTCTGGCTGGCTTGGGCCGACCAACGCCACGCCACCACCCACACGCCGGTGTCGCTGCCGTCTGGGTTGACCTCGGTGCTGCGCCGGGTGATGCGCAGCACGCGCCCGTCCCAGTCGATGCCGCTGCCCAGGCCTTGGCCGGGCAAGACGGTGGCCGCGTTCAGGTCGGCGCGCCACTGGGCCAGCACCGTGCCGAGGACGGTGCTGCGCGCATGCTCGGCTTGCACCGCGCTGCGGCTGCGCAACAAACTGTCCAGCCCCTGCCAACTGAGTGCCCCCATGACCGCCATCAGGGCCAGGGCGATCAACACCTCCACCAGGGTGAAGCCGCGTTCGGGCCTGGGCTTGCCGTGGGCATGAACGGGCCGCCGCCCCCAGCCAAGCGCGATCGCACGGGGCCAGGGCAGCGTGGGATGTGGCTGGCTCGGGTGTCCCAAGGCCTGGGCCTGCAGGCGCTCAGGCGCATCTACCCTGGCAATTTCGGCGATGTTTGTCACGGGCTGGGGAACTTGGATGCTCATGTCAGTAACGCCCGATCACGGTTTGCACCCGGATGAGCGGGGTTTGGGCCTCAAACACCTGGGCTTCGACGCGCCGAAACGAGGGGTTGGGCGTGGCCCGCACGGTGAGCACCACGCGCATCTCACGCTGGGCTTGGGTGCAGTCAATGCTGCGCTCGCCCATGCCCGGCAGTTGGCTCGACAAGCGCAAGGCGATGAGCGCGTTGTCAGCACACACCTGGGCCAATTGGTATTGCCATTGGCGGTTGGCGTTGAGCACCCAGGCCCCGCCGACTTGGCTGGCGCTGATCAGTGACACCGCCACGATGGCCAGCGCCACCAAGACCTCCACCAGGGTGAAGCCGGGTGGCATGGTTCTGCGGGTGGGTGTGGTTCCGGGCGGCCTCATGCAGCGTGCACCTCAAGGGCTGGTGCCAAAGGCGCGCAGTCCGTCGCTGGCCAGGCGCACGCTGCCGCGGCTGCCGTCACCTTGCGTCAGCACCAAGCTTTGCGGCGGCAAGATGGGTTCTGGCCCCAGCCACAGCGTGCTGACGCTGGCGCGGGTTTGGGGGTACAGCCAGGCATGGGTTTTGGAAGGTGCCAAGCCTGGGGGCTGGGTTTCGATCACAAAGCCGGTGCCGTTGCTGCGCCAGCGCAGGGCCACACCCGAGGTGCGCGACTGCGCACGACCGGCTTCGAGCAGGGCGCTCAGGCGCTGGGCCTCTTGGTCCAATTGTTGGCTGGCGCTGTCGCGCAGGCTCCACACCAACGCGCCGGTGCCCAAGGCCACGATGGCCAGCACCACCAACAGCTCCATCAGGGTGAAGCCGCGCTGCCAGTTGGAAAGCCCGGGGTGGGGCCGTGGCCTGGGCTTCATGTGCCGCCCGCAGCAGGCTTCACTGCCAGCTGCCGATGTCGGCATTGGCCCCCTCGCCACCGCTTTGGCCATCTGCACCAAAAGACAGCACATCCACCTCGCCTTTGATGCCGGGGCTGAGCAACTGGTAAGGGCGGCCCCAGGGGTCGTTGGGCAGTTTGTCCAGGTAAGGCTTCCAGTTGAGGGGGGCCGGGCCCACGCTGGGCTTGACCACCAGGGCTTGCAAGCCCTGCTCGCTGGTGGGGTAGCGCAGGTTGTCCAGTTTGTACAGCTTGAGCGCTTGCATCAGGTTGTTGACATCGGTGCGCGCTGCAGTGACCCGCGCGTCATCGGCGCGGTTGATCACATTGGGCACGATCAAAGCCGCCAGCACGCCGATGATGACCAGCACCACCATCAACTCGATCAGGGTGAAACCGCGCATGCGCCCCTGTCGCCGCTGTGGGGGCGGAGAGGAAATGCGCTCGCTGAGGGCAGGTCTGTGCATGCCAAGGCGGGTGTCGTCGATCGCGCGCATGGGCGGTGCGGGGTGAGGTGGGCAATGGTTCATGGCGGGTCCGTAGGGGGTGATGCCAGCGCTGCGATGCGGGGCGCCAGGGCTGTTGCTCAGGCCAAGCCAGGGCGAGGCCGGGTACCGTTGCATGATAATGGTTTCATGCGACACATCCTGTCTTGGTCAACGCGTTGGGCACCCGTGCAATGGGGCATGCCGATGCTCACCTTGGCCATTTGGTTGGCCTTGGGTTGGAGTGGTGCGGCCTGGGTGTTGCGGGCCTTGCAAGCACCCAGCGCTGCGCCCTCTTCGAATTCATCAATGGCCCCTGCCAGCGCCGGTGCACCCACGGCTGCTGGGGCCGCTGTGGTGGGTCCCGAGGCGGCTCGCTTGTTGGGCGCACCCGCCACCAGCGCTGCCGAGGTGGTGGCCTCGCCCAGCTTGGTCAGCCGTCTCAAGCTGGTGGGCGTGGCCAGCGCCGGTGCGCAACGCGGTGCGGCCTTGATTGGCATCGATGGCCAAACCCCCAAGCCCTACCGCATTGGCCAAGAGGTGGTGGATGGTTTGGTCTTGCAATCGGTGGATCGCCTGGGTGCCCGCTTGGGCGTCCAAGTTGGCGGGCCCAGCGCCTTGCAACTGGACATGCCCTTGCCGCGCCAACCCTGATGTGTTGACGCCCGTGTTTTTGCAGCCCATTCACTGTGGGCTTCAAAGCGATGCAAAGCGGGCCAGGGTGGGTGCAATGACCAACTCAGCGACGGCGTCGCCAAGTCTTCAGCGGCGCAAAAACAAGCGGTAAGCAGGGTTGCGGGTTTCGTCCACGTGCGGGTAGCCCAACTCGGTCAAAAACTGGTTGAACGCGGCGCGGTCGGCATGGGGCACTTGCAGGCCCATCAAGATGCGGCCGTAGTCGGCGCCTTGGTTGCGGTAGTGGAACAAGCTGATGTTCCAGCCCTCGCGCATGGCCAGCAAAAACTTCATCAATGCGCCGGGCCGCTCGGGGAACTCAAAGCGCAGCAAGCGCTCGTTGTGGGCCAAGCTGGAGTGGCCGCCGACCAAGTGGCGCAGGTGCTCTTTGGCCAGCTCGTCGTGCGTGAGGTCCAGTGTGTCAAAACCATGCTTGGTTAAAAACGCCGCGATCTTGGGGCTTTGGCCGGGGCTGGAGGTGCTCAGGCCTAAAAACACATGGGCCTGGGTGTCGTCGCTGATGCGGTAGTTGAACTCGGTCACGTTGCGCGGGGACTTGCCCCCGCCAAAGGCGGGCAGCTCGCCCAGCAACTGGCAAAACGCGCGCAGGCTGCCGTGCCGCTCGGGGATGGTCACCGCGAACAAGGCCTCGCGCTCTTCGCCCACCTCGGCGCGTTCGGCCACAAAGCGCAGGCGGTCAAAGTTCATGTTGGCGCCACACAAAATCGCAGCATAGGTCTCGCCCCGGGTTTTGTGCTGGGACACGTATTGTTTGATGGCGGCCACGCCCAACGCCCCGGCGGGCTCGACGATGCTGCGGGTGTCAACAAACACGTCTTTGATGGCCGCGCACACCGCGTCTGTGTCCACGCTGATGAAGCCGTCGACCGACTCGCGCACGATGCGAAACGTCTCCTCGCCCACCAATTTGACCGCCGTGCCGTCCGAGAACAAACCCACGTCTTGCAGCGTCACCCGCTCGCCCTTGGCCACCGACTGGGCCATGGCGCGCGAGTCGCTCATTTGCACGCCAATCACCTTCACCTCGGGGCGCACCGCTTTGATGTAGCTGGCCACCCCCGCGATCAGCCCGCCCCCGCCAATCGCCACAAACACCGCGTGCAGTGGCCCGGGGTGTTGACGCAGCAACTCCATGGCGATGGTGCCTTGGCCGGCGATCACATCGGGGTCGTCAAACGGGTGCACAAAGGTCATGCCCTGTTGTTGCTGCAACACCAAGGCGTGGGTGTGGGCATCGGAGTAGCTCTCACCGTGCAGCACCACCTCGCCCCCCAAGGCCTTGACCGCTTCCACCTTGAGGGCTGGCGTGGTCTCGGGCATCACCACCACCGCGCGCGCGCCCAGCTTGGCCGCGCCCAGGGCCACGCCTTGCGCATGGTTGCCAGCAGAGGCGCAAATCACCCCTCGCGCCAATTGCTCGCGGCTCAACTGGGCCATCTTGTTGTAGGCCCCGCGCAGCTTGAAGCTGAACACCGGTTGCTGGTCTTCGCGCTTGAGCAGCACCTGGTTGTGCAGGCGTCGCCCCAATACCTTGGCCACGTCCAGCGCCGACTCGTGCGCCACCTCATACACCTTGGCGGTGAGGATTTTTTTCAGGTAATCGGTGCCGCTGGGGGACGGGGTGCGGGTGGTTTTGCGCTGTGTCTTGGGCTTGCGATGGGGCGCTGCTGAAGGGGTGGCCCGGGCTTTGCTGGGGGCGCTTGTGCCCGTTGTTGGCGTGGGTTTGGTAGCGGGTTTTGCGGCGACAGAGGAAGGACGCTTGGCCGTGGCGATGGGCTTTTTTGGGGTGGAGGCTGGCATGGTGGAGGGATTGTAGGCAGGGGCTCATGGCACAGGCCCAGATGGTTGCCTGGTGTCAATCTGTACATTACACCTGCCCCATGTGAATTTGTCCAAACGAAACCACTGGATCCGATGGCGTTGGTCAAAGACCTGCAGACAGTTATCCGTTGCGGCATTTGAGACACATGATCCACCGCGACAGGTAACTGGCGACATCAGAAATGTTTTGACATGCGTGGTGAGCCGTCGGGCAAACAAGCGGCAAGTGACGCCTTTGCGCCTGGGCTTGGTTGGCATTGATGGGGTATCAAGTGACACGACGCTCCAGCGACCTGAAACCAATGTGAAAGGCCCATAAGGGCTGCTTGCATTTGTGTAGGTTTAAAATTCAAAGGAACTCAATTTAATTTTTACGTTTTGTACTCAGTCAGACCCATCTCTATTTTGATGTACCACCAAGTGGATGTGTCGCCCCCCAAAGGCACACCCATGCGTGGTTTGGTGGTGTCACCAGGGGCTTTCAATCGACAAATGGCCTCTTTGTGGGCACTGGGTTTTAAGGGGCTGTCGATGAAAGACTTGATGCCTTATCTGCGCGGCGAACGCACAGGCCGGGTGTTTGGCATCACTTTTGATGACGGATACAAAAACAACCTTCAACATGCGTTGCCCGTGCTTCAACGGTTTGGCTTCACGGCCACGTGCTATGTGGTGGCACAACGGGCAGGTCAAAACAATCAGTGGGACCTTGAGAGAGGTGTACCCCAGGTGCCGCTGATGGACATCGCGCAAATGCAGGCCTGGATCGATGCGGGGCAGGAAATTGGCTCTCACACCCTAACCCATCCCGATTTGCGCCATCTCGACCTCGCCAATCAGCAGCGTGAAATCCTCGAATCCAAGGCGCACTTGGAGTCCCAGTTAACGCAAGTGGGGGGGGTTAGCCATTTTTGCTATCCCTATGGCGGCTTTGATGGCAGTGCTGTCGACTGTGCTGCGCAGGCAGGTTATGAAACCGCCACCACCACCGTGCGCGGTCGTGTCCATTCTGCCCAAGGGCGCGATCTGTTGACCTTGCCGCGTGTGCTGGTCAGTCGAACCACCACTTGTTTGCATTTGCTGCTCAAATGCCTCACCCGCTATGAGGACAGGCGTTCAACAAGCGCCCAAACCTAGCCGTGACACATCAACATATTCAAATATGAACATATTGTTTAGCGGGGCAGACGGAAATCTAGGAAGTGCTTTTCAAACCCTGGCAGCTGCCCATGGATCTGCCCGGGTTACGCCGCTGACGCGAACCGACTGGTCGACACTGGATGAAAAACTGGACGCTGTGGATTTGATCGTTCATGCCGCCAGTGATTTGCGCACTCAGCCGGGCGCGCAACCCCAACGCTGGCTAGAGTCGAATCTGATGTCCACGGCGCGGTTGCTCGAGGCCGCACGCCAGCACGGGGTGAAACGCTATGTTTTTATCAGCAGTTGTGCGGTGTATGGCGCGAATTTATTGACCCATGAGGACTCGGCTTGCAGCCCCATCACGTCCAATGGCATTGAAAAACATTTGAACGAAAAACTCGTTGCCGAGTTTTGTGCCAACAATGGCATCGAATATCTTATTCTTCGCGTGTTCAATACCTATGGCGGCAAAGACAGGTTCTCGGTGTTGAGCAAACTTGAAAATGCCATTCGCAACGGCACCCCCTTTACGCTGAACAACGATGGGCGTGTGCTGCGCGACTTCATTCATGTCGATGATGTGGCCGCGGTGGTTTTGCATTTGTGTTTTGCCAACACGAAGCAACGCTATGTCAACATTGGTACCGGTGTTGCCACCAAAATTGCGGACGTTGTGGGTATGGTGGTCGCGCAGTTTCCACAACTGATCATTCAACGCGGAAATGCCAAAGAGGTTGAGTATTCCAGGGCGGACACCACGCTTTTGCGTCAATTTTGGGGCGGGTCTTTTGTTCGAATCGAGGATTATGTGCGCGATCACTTGATCTCTCAAATCGCTCGCCAGGTTGGCTGAACCTCATGCGGGCAAAGGGGTTTGGGCGGTCAGTTTGGGGGTGAACTGGCGGTAAATGGCATAGTGCTTTTGCTTGGCAACATCCCAACTGTATTGCTTGGCAAATTCAAGCCCATGGCGAGTGATGGTTTGTCGCAAACCGTCCTTTTGCCAGATGCTGCACAAGCCTTCGGCCAAGCCTTCAATATCTTGCGGCGACGACAGCAAAATGGCATCTTTTAGGTCGACAAGCAAGCCCCCCATGTTGTTGTAGGGCTCTGACGTGGTGATCACCGGGACTTGATGGGCCATGGCCTCCAGTAGAACCATCGGAAACACATCTTGGGTGGTCGGATGTGCCAAGCAATCCATGGCCATATAAGCTTGGTTCATGTCGTTCACAACACCCATAAAGCAGCAACTTTTGCCCGTTCCCAACGTGGCAACTTGTTCGCTGTATTGGTGAGCCTTGGATGGGTTTCCAAACACCGCCACTTGGACATCAAAGGGCAATGTGCCCACGGCTTTCAACAAAGCGTCCAGACCTTTCTTTTTGAAATCGTGGCCCACAAAACCAATGGTCATGGTGTGGGGCTTAAGGCCGAGTGCGATACGTGCTGCCGACTTTTCCTCTGGCAAGGCCGCACGATCAGGGATGCTCACGCCGGGGGGAATGACGCTGCTGGCAGACAGGTTGGGCATGATGTCCTGGGTCTCATCATGAACAAATTGCGATACAAATACATTGTGATGAGTTGGGGTGCACAGTCGCTTTTTTTCAAGCCACAAATAAGCCAGCAGCCTGGGGCTGGAGTTGATGCGCAAGGCGCTCATGCCGCGCTGCTTCAAGCTGGCGTGAACCGTTTTAACGCTCACTGTTTGTACATCCCCGTGGGTGATGTTCTCGTACGAGTGAACCACATCAAAGCCTTGTCGCACCAAGCGCCGTGTGAACCAACTGAACCACAACTGATTGAGCCAGCGAGTGCGAATGGGCAACTTGGGTACTGGGATGTGTGTGAAAAGCTCGGTCGACTGATCAAAGCCTTGCGAGATCACCGTGATCTCGCACTCGTCAAGCATGGTTGTTGCTAAAGATACGGCCAAGTTTTCAGCGCCACCCCCAATTTTCGAAAAATTGCGAGTCACGATGGCCAGTTTTAATTTCATCATCGCTTATTTTTGCATACGCAAACAGCCAGACGCCTGCGAGCTTTATGAGCGGTGCAGCCTGGAAACCATGGGTTCAAGACCATGCAACCCATTGGCTTGGCACGGAGCATTCTTCTGAACGCAGGCATCACAGGCCTTGCAGACTTGCTACAGGCAACAGTGATCACCTAGCCTGCAAGTGTCTTTTGTCATCACACCGACAACACCAAGGCGCCTAACCAGCGGGTCTTTTTTTGTCTATAAAAAGCCGCGCGCCCATGAAAAAACCCCACCGCCCTTGTGAGGCGGTGGGGTTTGGAAGTTTCTAGACCTCAAGCTGGCCGATGGGCCAGTGGAAGATCAAAACTGGTGGTCGTTGAAATTGATGTGGCACCCCTTGGAATGGTGGAGTTGGGCACATGGACGTTGAGCTGTTGGTGGTTGACAAAGGGCTATCGCTTATATAGCATGCAAGCTATAAATGAAGCACTCCATCGTTTTCTTCAATGCCTCTGTGGAAGAGCGCATTTCAGCGTGGCCCGTTGGTATTTACGCCAGTTTTGTGCGCATTACTGAACAGATTGTGATGTCTGGGCCTAACCTGGGTATGCCGTATACCAAAGCCATGGGACAAGGTTTATTTGAGGTCAGGGCCCGTGGCGCAGAAGGCATCGGGCGCGCTTTTTTTTTGCATGAAAGATGGCAAAGTGGTCGTTTTACATTCCTTCATCAAAAAAACGCAGACAACTCCACTAAAAGAACTGCAGATTGCCAACAAGCGTATGAAAGAGGTTTACCGTGACTAAAGCAACAGAAGATACTTTCAAGCCCGTGCCCTTCAACCCCAAGGCCACGGCTGCCAGGACCCGAGTCATCAGCCCCAAGTTCAAAAAGGCCTATGACGCATTGGACGATGAGTTCACGGCGTTGGCCGCCTTGTTGAAAGCCCGAAAAGATGCGGGCCTGACGCAAGCAGAAGTGGCATCCCGCATGGGCGTGAGCCAACCCGTGCTTGCACGCATTGAGTCAAGCCTTGGCAACCGTGAGCATGCACCCTCTTTGAGCACGCTGCGCCGCTATGCCACAGCATGTGGCAAGCGCTTGGTCATCAGCATGGTCTGAAGCAATTCACAAACCACCTCTCCATGAAAAAACCCCACCGCCCTTGTGAGGCGGTGGGGTTTAGGCGTTGCTAGACCTCAAGCTGGCCGATGGGCCAGCCGGGGATCAGAACGTGGTCAACACGCCCATGCCGGTTTGGGTCATGTAACCAACTGCAGAGGTGCTGGTGGCATTGATGGGAGTTTGGTCTTTTGCTTGACCAATCAAACCATACACAGCCGTGCGCTTGCTGAAGTTGTAACGCAAGCTCAACTGGCTGGTGGACTGGTCTTTGGTGGCCACGCCAGCAACCGAGGTGCTGGCAGTGCCCATGCCGCCTGACAACACCATTGCGCCCATGGGCATGCTGAAGCTGATGCCTTGTGACTTGATGTCCACGGTGTTGGGTGCTGTCGTAGTGGTGCCAGCCGCCCCAGATGTGGCAACTTCAGAGTTGTTCTGGCTACCCATGTTGATGTTGGCACCAATTTTCACCATACCAAAGTCATAGCTGCCAGCCAACTGGGTCAAATTGGTGGTGTAGGTGGACTTGCCAGTTCTGCTGGCAGCGGTGTTTAAGCCAGTGAGCGCGCCAAACACGTTGTAAGTGGCGATATTTTCAAAGGTGGTTGTTGTGCCATCGAAATCGAATTGTCGAACAGCTCCGGAAGTGCTTTGTACGTAGGAGGTGTAAACCATGCCAACCTTGGCAGGACCATCGGCCCAGTCAAGCTTGAGGGAGTTGCGTGTTGCTTGAGTCGACTCAATACCAGTGGCTGTGTTTTGCGTGCCAGCACCGAATTCGGTCAGCTCACGGCCACCTGCAGAACCCATTTGCAGGCCAACGGTCAAATTGCCAAACTTGGGCAATGTGTACTCTATAGCGTTGCTACGTGTGCCGCCAGCAGCGCCAAGGCCGAAGACGTGACCGACCTGGCCGCCCACAGCACCTTCCCAGGTCATGGTGTGGCCATCAAATGAGGCCAACTCATAGCCAAGGGTGCGCATGTAACCAGCGCGCACGCGGCCAAAGCCACCTGACAATTCCACAAAAGACTGGCGGTTGGAGCCTTGTGAATAGCCGCCGCGTGTGCCCATGTCGAACAAGTCAGAGGAGTTGGCAGCATAGCCGTCCAACTGAGCACCAGCGGTGCTGGTGCGCATGCCGCCAAACACGCCAGAGGCGTTGGTGGGGCTGAGGCCAACTTCGGCAACGAAGCGGCCCTTCATGCCGCCGCCAATGTCGTCGGTGGCGTCAAAGCCAATGGCGTTGGAGGTGGCCAAACCGTCCATCAGGCCAGTTTGTTTCCAGTTCAAACCGCCGTTACCGAAAGTGGCTTGCTTGACGCCATAAGAAACGTCCATACGGCCATAGATGGTGGCTTGTGCCATTGCGGCGCCTGAAACT
>Ga0214921_10009814_pt1 | contig 11999 bp, 8 predicted proteins | sample LL1505_MetaG_FD_177992 | JGI IMG/M metagenome (GOLD analysis project Ga0214921, IMG submission 177992) | Freshwater microbial communities from Lake Lanier, Atlanta, Georgia, United States - LL-1505 | ecosystem: Environmental > Aquatic > Freshwater > Lake | place: USA: Georgia | collected 2015-05-28 | reverse complement strand
TATCAATTGAGAAATTCCGTGAGTATGCCCGTGAATTTAATGTTATTCCAGTAGCGCGAAAAATAGTTGATAAAGATCAAACGCCTCTTTCTATTTATAGCAAACTAACAAATCATCGGCCTGGAACATTTCTGCTTGAATCGGCAGAGTCGGGTATTTGGGCTCGTTACTCATTTATTGGTGTAAACAGCCAAGCAACTTTAACTGAAGCAAATGGTGCAGCAATTTGGAGCGGTGTAATGCCAGCTGGTGCACCAACGGGAATAGATCCTTTAGAAGCATTGAGAATTGCTACTAACCATCTTAGATCTCCAAAGATTGATGGCCTACCACCACTAACTGGTGGGCTAGTTGGGTATTTAGGATATGAAATCGTAAGGCGGCTTGAGAAGTTAACCAATCAATCTAAGAAAGATATTGATATTCCAGAGATAGCGATGATGTTGACCTCAGATTTAGCAGTCTTTGATCATCATGAAGGTGTAATCACCTTAATTGCTAATGCTATCAATTGGGATGGAAGTTCAGAGCGAGTTGATTTAGCATATGAAACAGCAATCGAACGTCTAGACAAGATGCAAAAAGATTTATCAGCAGTAGAGCCCGCTAAGTTAATTGAAATACATAAACGGGTTAACCCCGTTTATGATCGTAATACATCTGATCAAAGTTATATCGATAAGGTAAAGGTAATCAAAGAAGAGATTAAATCTGGAGAGGCATTCCAAGTAGTACTTTCGCAACGATTTAACATGCCTGCACTTTCAGAACCCTTTGATTTATATCGTGTTTTACGAGAACAAAATCCGAGCCCGTATATGTATCTATTCCGATTTAATGATGATTTATCAATTGTTGGTTCAAGTCCAGAGGCATTGGTAAAAGTAACCGGTCGTAATGTAGTCATCCACCCAATCGCAGGAACTAGGCCTAGGGGAGGTACGCCGGATGAAGATGAAACAATTGCAAATGAATTACTTAAAGATCCAAAAGAGCGAGCAGAACACTTGATGCTGGTTGATTTAGGCAGAAATGATTTAGGTCGTGTTTGCAAAGCAGGTTCTGTCGAAGTAACACAGTTCATGCAGATTGAGAAATATTCACATGTTATGCATATTGTTTCAACCGTAAATGGACAGTTAGCGCAATCAATTGCACCAATCGAAGCTTTATTTGCCGTATTTCCAGCAGGAACACTATCTGGTGCGCCGAAACCTCGGGCCATGCAAATTATCGAAGAAAATGAACCAACTAGACGGGGCATTTATGGTGGAACTATTGGCTATCTAGATTTTACTGGAAATATTGACACTTGCATCGCAATTAGAACCGCGGTAATTAAAAATGGCACCGCTTATGTGCAAGCCGGTGCGGGAATAGTCGCTGACTCAGATCCTGTATCAGAAAATCAAGAGTGTATTAATAAAGCAGCAGCTGTACTTGGCGCAGTAGCCACTGCAAATGCAATGGCAGAATCAAAATGAGGGGCTCAATCTTTGGAAGCTTATTGATCATAAGCTTGGCGGTGTTTCTAATAATACGGTTAAGCAGGAAAGATGCCACCAAAAAATATGAAATGAAACCCAAAAATAAATGGAATTCCTTATCGGAAGGAATTGACCCAACTAATGAGTGAATCAAATGTATTAAGCCAAATTATTGAAGGTGTTCTGGAGGATGTGGAAAAACGATTTGTTCCAATCAACCAGTTACGAGAGCAGTTAGAGAATGCTCCCAAGTTAAGAGGTGCCTTTAAAGCACTTAATGAAGATGGAATACGTTTAATTGCTGAAGTAAAAAGATCTTCTCCCAGCAAAGGCAATCTTGCTGAAATCGCTGATCCGAAAGAATTAGCAGGTAAATATCAAGAAGGGGGAGCGGATGTAATTAGTATTTTAACTGAAGAGCGGCGCTTTAAGGGAAGTATCGCTGATCTACTTTCCGTCCGATCTAGCGTTGATGTACCAGTACTGCGTAAAGATTTCATTGTTACTGAATTTCAAGTTATCGAATCTCGCATACTTGGTGCAGACCTAATTTTGCTTATAGTTGCAGGCCTTTCAAAATCACAGCTGATTGATTTTTACCAACTCTCAACTGAACTTGGGATGGATGTATTAGTTGAAATACATGACATGGATGAAGCTGAAAAAGCTTTAAATATCGGAGCGAAAATAATTGGCGTCAACTCAAGAAACTTGAAAACTTTAGAGGTAAGTGAGAAAATTTTTGAAAGAATTCTTCCGGCACTGCCATCTCAGATCTTAAAAGTTGCTGAATCGGGTATTAGCAATCGCCAACAAGTTGCATTAGTTGAACAATTAGGAGCAAAAGCAGTCTTGATTGGGGAGAGTTTGGTTCGGGCAGGTAATCCAGTTCATACGATAAAAGAACTTCTAAACCGGTAGAGACCTAATAAACTAAGAGTATGAGTGCAGACAAAAAAGTGGATGAATTAACCTCTTCCGTACTTGGACATTTTGGACCTTATGGAGGCCGCTTTGTTCCAGAGGCATTAATTGCAGCACTAGATGAATTGGCAGCTGCACATACATCTGCCATTTCAGATCCAAAATTTCAAAGTGAATTAGCTGAACTTCATAAAAGTTATACCGGCCGCCCAAGCATTTTGACTGACGCTAAGAGATTTTCTGAACATGCAGGTGGAGCAAGAATTCTTTTAAAACGGGAAGATTTAAATCACACCGGTAGCCATAAGATTAATAATGTTCTGGGTCAAGCACTGCTTACAAAGCGAATGGGTAAAAAGAGAATTATTGCTGAAACCGGTGCAGGCCAGCATGGTGTTGCATCGGCTACAGCTGCGGCATTGTTTGGTTTGGAGTGCGTCGTTTACATGGGCGAGGCTGACACAAAGCGTCAGGCGTTAAATGTTGCGCGAATGAAATTATTAGGCGCCACCGTTGTACCGGTAACTCAAGGTTCAAAAACTTTAAAGGATGCAATCAATGAAGCAATGCGTGATTGGGTCACAAATGTTTCTACAACCCATTATTTGCTCGGCACTGTAGCCGGACCTCATCCATTCCCAACAATGGTCAGAGATTTTCAAAGAATTATTGGTGTTGAAGCAAGACAACAGGTGTTAGATCTAACGGGGAAATTACCAGATGCAGTATTGGCATGTGTTGGCGGTGGTTCTAATGCAATTGGAATCTTCCATCCATTTATCGAGGATTCATCTGTCCGATTAATCGGCTTAGAAGCAGGTGGAAAAGGAATAGAAACTGGAATGCATGCCTCAACTATTTCTGGCGGAAAGCCAGGAGTTTTGCATGGAACTCGTTCATATGTCTTACAAGATTCAGATGGTCAAACTGTTGAATCACATTCAATATCTGCTGGATTAGATTATCCTGGAGTTGGACCAGAACATGCTTATCTAAATGATATTGGTCGCGCTGAATACAGATCTATTACTGATGATCAGGCTATGTATGCATTCTCTTTACTTTGTAAATCAGAGGGAATAATCCCAGCAATTGAAACTGCGCATGCTTTGGCTGGAGCTTTAGAGCTTGGAAATGAGTTGGGCAAAGATGCGACATTGTTGATTAATCTTTCTGGACGTGGGGATAAAGATGTTCAAACTGCGGCTGAGTATTTTGGATTACCGCTCTGATGAGCACAGCGCTTGAAAAACTCTTTGAAAAAACCAAGCAAGAAAAAAGAGCAGCTTTAATTGGCTATCTACCAGCGGGTTATCCCAATCAGAAGAGTTCAGCCAAAATCATAAAAGCAATGATTGAAGGTGGCGTGGATGCAATTGAAATTGGTTTTCCTTATTCAGATCCAGTTATGGATGGCCCAGTTATACAAGCAGCATCAGAGGAGGCCATAAAAAATGGTGCAGGCGTTGATGAAGTTTTTAACTTGCTACAAACAACAGCGGCACTTGGAACTCCATCAGTAATCATGAGCTACTGGAGTCCAATTGAAAAATATGGAGTTGCAAATTTTGCAAAGAAAGTCGCCCAAATGGGTGGTAGTGGGGTAATTACACCTGATTTAACTATTGAAGAATCACAGGAGTGGCAAAAGGAATCCACCAACAATTCAATTAATCGTATTTACGTAGTAGCCCCCAGCACAACTGATCAACGGTTAGCCAATGTCACAGCCAAATGTTCTGGCTTTATATATGCTGCAAGTCTTATGGGTGTTACTGGAACAAGAGATGCAGTTTCTGGAAATGCTCGGTCATTAGTTGAACGAATTCGTAAAGTTAGTGATACACCAGTTGCAGTCGGACTTGGGGTTTCTACAAAATCTCAGGCCCAAGAAGTTGCTAACTATGCAGATGGCGTCATCGTAGGATCGGCCTTTATTAAAATTGTGCAAGAACATGGCTCTGGTAGGAGTGGACTGAAAAAAGTTAAGCAACTAGCACATTCATTATCTGAAGGAGTAAGAAATGCGAGCTAAGTTTTATATTTACCAACCATGGCTAACTCTGGTTGCACGACTGATCTTAGGTGGAGTATTACTAACCGCGGGTGGATTAAAAATTGGAAACCTTCAAAAATCAGCAATGGCGGTTCGCGCTTATGAGATGTTGCCGGTTGGTCTAGCTAATTCTCTTGGATATGCCTTACCTTGGATTGAAATTGGAATTGGTTTACTTCTCATAGTTGGTGCGGCTGTGGCAATCTGCGGTTTGCTCGGTGCATTCACAATGCTAGCTTTTATTATCGCAATCGCCCAGGCCTGGGCTCGTGGGCTGAGTATTGACTGTGGATGTTTTGGTGGTGGCGGAACAATAGATCCAGAAGATACTAAGTATTTGTCTGAGATAATTAGGGATATAGGATTGCTGGCATTGGGTATTTACCTTTACTACTTTCCAAAAGGTAAATTTGGATTGGATAAATAGGGAGAAAAGTGGCAACTACATCTGGTGGAGATAAAGGAACTCGTAATTTAGTTATCGTAATGATTTCCTTCATTGTGGTTGTAGGAGTTGTTTTTTCATTAATTAGCAGCCGATCAAATTCAACCGCGGCCATTCCTGCTACAGTTTCAGAAGCTGATGGGTACGGCATAGTACTTAATCCTGAGAGCACTCCAAAAATTGATGTTTACGTTGACTATCAGTGTCCAGCTTGCCGAGCATTTGAAATAATTAATGGTGGATATCTAAATGAAGTAATTGCTCAAAAAAAAGCAAAGGTTGTATTTCATCCAATGACATTCATCGGGCCAGAGTCAGTACTAGCTGCAAACTCCGCAGCATGCGCAGCTGATGAAAGCAAATTTGTCGATATGAATTTAGCGTTATTTCAGAATCAATCAGATTCTGAAAATTCCGGTAAATGGTCGAAAGAATATTTAGTGGAACTTGGAAAATCAATTGGTATAACTTCTGGTACTTTTGAAACCTGCGTAAAAGATGGTAAATATATTAAGTGGACCAGCAATGTGGCGGCCGCTTCAGCAAAGGCTAATGTAAACGGAACTCCTACAATTTTTGTAAATGGCAAGCAGCTAGATAGAAACACTGAATATGGAGATCAAGCCAAATTTAGAGCTGCACTGGCTGCCGGTGGCGTTAAGTAAATTACCCAAACTTTAAATGAATCAGTTGATTCCTAGCCCATCTCTCTCTTCATTTTCAGTAGGCCCATTAACTATTCATTTCTACGCTCTTTGCATAATCACAGGCATCGCAGCTGCCATTTGGATTGGACGTAAGCGGTATGCAAATCTAGGCGGTAATCCAGATGATGTTTCTGAAGTTGCGATTTGGGCCGTGCCATTTGGAATTATTGGTGGTCGTATTTACCATGTAATCACCTCCCCTTCACAATATTTTGGTTCAAATGGAAATCCGATTGATGCACTGCGTATTTGGGAGGGGGGATTAGGCATATGGGGAGCGATCTCACTTGGAGCAGTTGGCGCCTACTTATATTTTAGAACTCATAAAACCTCATTAAATTTTCGCCAACTTCTAGATTCTCTAGCACCTGGCGTTATCGTTGCGCAGGCTATTGGAAGAATCGGAAATTACTTTAATCAAGAGGTTTTTGGTAAGCCGACTGAACTACCTTGGGGATTAGAGATCGATTCAGTTAATCGGCCAAATGGATTTGAGAGTTATTCCACTTTTCACCCAACGTTCCTATATGAATTGGTATGGTGTCTGGTAGTTGCGGTGCTTCTGATTAAATTGCCAGGATTTCTAAAAAAAATTACCGCACGACAGGGAGATGTTTTCGCCCTCTATGTTTTTGGGTACACAGCTGGCAGAGTATGGATTGAAACTTTACGTATAGATGAAGCCAACTTAATTCTTGGTTTACGTCTGAATATCTGGGTTAGTTTTATAGTTCTGATCACAGCATGTGCTTACTTAATTGCAAGCAAGCGCCGTGGCAATACCAAGGAAAATCACATAACTAGTTAGTATTTAGCAATGGGCTTAGAAGATGTTCAAATGAGAAATCTTGAGCACCGGGCAAATCGAGCCGGGTGGCTACGAGCCGCAGTGCTTGGTTCAAACGATGGACTCGTTTCAACTGCAAGTTTGATGATTGGAATTGCAGCTGCGAATAAAAGTGATTTTTTAATTACGGCTGGTTTGGCTGGCATAGCAGCCGGGTCAATGTCTATGGCAGTTGGTGAGTATGTTTCAGTTAAATCTCAAAATGATATTGAAAAATCAGATCGCGAAATTGAAATAAAGCAATTAGCGATAGATCCAGAAGGTGAATTTGAAGAGCTAGTAGATATTTATGTTCAACGTGGATTAACAGAAGAGTTAGCTAAACAGGTAGTTACATCAATGCACAAGAAAGATGCGCTTGAAGCGCACCTTCGTGATGAGCTAGGACATTTTGATCACACTAGAGCAAGGCCAATACAAGCCGGCATTGCATCAGCGATTGCCTTCACTGCTGGGGGATTGGTGCCGCTAATCGGAGCATTAATTGCAACATCCAATCAAGTGAGTGCAATTCTTATGTTTACGGCAATTGGTTTGGTTGCAGCTGGATATATTTCAGCCAAGATTGCTGCATCTCCACTGGTTAAAACAATCACGAGAATTTTTCTTGGCGGCGCCTTAGGCGTTGCAATTACTGCGGGAATAGGTTGGTTGGTAGGTCTTACTGGGATTTGATAATCCTGATAGTATTTATCTTGTAACTTGAATTGAAGTTGGGCCATTGTCGTCCCGACCCTTATGGGATCGGCCTATTTAAATTGCAATCTAAATTCTCAAGCGTGCCAGACGCGGTGGGCTTGTATGACCCTGTAAATGAGCATGATGCTTGTGGCGTTGCCATGATTGCGACATTAAATAAAACCAAAAACCATGAGATTGTCAGTAAAGCTTTAACAGCTTTAAGAAATTTAGAGCATAGAGGTGCATCTGGGGCTGAGCCAGACAGTGGCGATGGTGCTGGAATTTTAATCCAGATTCCAGATGAGTTTTATAGATCAGTAGTTGATTTCAAATTGCCAAACTTAGGTTCTTATGCAACTGGTATTTTTTTCATAGAAACAGGCGAGGCAGATTATCTGACAGACATCTCGAAGGTAGCAAGCGAGGAAGGTCTACGCATATTAGGTTGGCGAGAACTTCCCATTAATTCAAAATCACTTGGTAAGACAGCTTTGTCAGTAATGCCATCCTTTAAACAAATATTTGTCTCAGGCCTTAAAGAGGAAAGTGATCTGGTACTGGAGCGAATGGTTTTCTGCCTGAGAAAACGGGTTGAACACACGATGCCAATTTATGTTTCATCACTTTCTTCAAGAACGATCGTTTACAAGGGCATGTTGACTACCGGCCAACTTGAAGAGTTTTTCCCAGATCTTTCTAACCCGCTAGTGGTTTCGGCAATGGCGCTGGTGCATTCGAGATTTTCAACTAACACATTTCCATCTTGGCCATTGGCCCACCCGTATCGGTATATAGCCCACAACGGTGAGATAAACACAGTAAAGGGAAACCGAAATTGGATGCGAGCACGTGAAACTTTATTGCAAAGTGATTTAATTCCAGGTGATTTAAAGAGATTATTTCCGATAATAAATAACTCAGGAAGTGATTCAGCTTCCTTTGATGAGGTACTAGAACTTTTGTACTTAGGTGGTCGAAGCTTGCCCCATGCAATTTTGATGATGATTCCAGAGGCATGGGAAAACCACGCAACAATGTCGCAGGTTCGAAAAGATTTTTATGCATTCCACTCCGCTCTTATGGAACCATGGGATGGTCCGGCGTGCGTAACATTTACCGACGGAAATCAGATTGGCGCTGTATTAGATCGCAATGGTTTACGACCATCGAGATTTTGGGTAACAGATGATGGGCTTGTGGTATTGGCGAGTGAGGTTGGCGTTTTAGATTTCAAACCAGAATCAATTGTGCGAAAAGGTAGATTGCAACCAGGAAAAATGTTTTTAGTTGATCTACAAGAGGGCCGAATAATCGAGGATGAAGAAATTAAAGATAGTTTGGCAACTGCTCAGCCATACTCTGATTGGTTACATGCAGGATTAGTTAGATTAAGTGATTTACCTTCACGAGAACACATTGTTTATCCGCACTCTTCAGTCGTTCGTCGTCAACGCGCATTCGGTTACACCGAAGAAGAATTGCGCTTAATTATTACTCCGATGGCTAAAAATGGGGCCGAACCTTTAGGTTCCATGGGAACTGATACACCAATTGCTGCATTATCCGAAAAACCAAGATTGTTATTTGACTATTTTGCTCAATTATTTGCCCAAGTTACAAACCCACCATTGGATGCAATTAGAGAGGAATTAGTTACCTCACTCGGCGGCTCCATTGGCCCTGAACACAATCTTTTAGATCCAGGTCCTTCATCGTGTCGGCAGATTTCCCTGCAATTTCCGGTAATCGATAATGATGAATTAGCAAAAATTATTAACGTAAATGCAGATGGTGACCAACCAGGATTTGCCACTCATGTTGTGCGTGGATTATTTCCTATTGCAGGAGGTGGCAGATCACTTGTTGCAAGATTAGAACAAATTAGATCCGAAGTTTCTTCAGCAATTAACGACGGTGCAAGAATTATAGTTTTATCAGATCGAGATGGTGATGCTGAAAATGCACCAATCCCATCACTATTGCTTACCTCTGCGGTACACCACCATTTAATCCGTGAAAAAACTAGAACTAAGGTGGGCTTGGTTGTCGAAAGCGGTGAAGTTAGAGAGGTTCACCATGTGGCACTATTGATTGGCTTTGGCGCAGCTGCGGTTAATCCGTACTTGGCAATGGAGAGTGCTGAAGACTTAGTTAGACAGGGAGTAATTACAGGAATTACTCCAGAGAAGGCGGTTAGGAATTTAATTAAATCTTTAGGCAAGGGTGTATTGAAAGTAATGTCGAAAATGGGAGTATCCACAATAGCTTCCTATACCGGTGCTCAGATTTTTGAAGCTATTGGGCTATCAGCTGAAGTAGTGGATGAATACTTCGTAGGTGTTACCTCACGTTTAGGTGGAGCAGGAATTGAAATAATTGCGCAAGAAACTATAAAGCGCCATCACATTGCCTATCCACCAGGGGGCGAGATTCCTGGAGCTAAGAAACTACAAATAGGTGGTGAGTATCAATGGCGAAGAGAGGGTGAACCACACTTATTTGATCCAGAAACTGTATTTACGCTTCAGCATGCAACTCGCTCAAAACGTTTTGATGTTTTTAAGAGGTATACAAACAGAGTTGATGATCAATCCCGTCGATTAATGACTTTACGAGGGTTGTTTAATTTTAAGTCTGATATACGAAAACCTATTCCAATTGATGAAGTAGAACCGGCCTCTGAAATCATTAAAAGGTTTGCTACTGGCGCAATGTCTTATGGATCAATTTCGCAGGAAGCGCATGAAACGCTGGCAATTGCCATGAATCGAATTGGTGGAAAATCAAATACCGGCGAAGGCGGTGAAGATCCGGCTAGAAATAAAGCAGATAGCAATGGAGATCTACGTCGTTCTGCTATCAAGCAGGTTGCCAGTGGAAGATTTGGTGTCACAAGTGAGTATTTAGTTAATGCCGATGATATTCAAATAAAGATGGCGCAGGGGGCAAAACCAGGCGAAGGTGGGCAGTTACCGGGCAACAAGGTTTATCCATGGATTGCAAAGGTTCGCTACTCAACTCCTGGAGTTGGTTTGATCTCACCACCACCACATCATGATATTTATTCCATTGAAGATTTAGCGCAGTTAATTCATGATTTAAAAAATGCTAATAATCAGGCGAGAATACATGTTAAATTGGTTGCCGAAGTTGGAGTTGGCACAGTTGCAGCTGGTGTTAGTAAAGCCCACGCTGATGTCGTTTTAATATCTGGTCACGACGGTGGAACTGGTGCTTCACCATTAACCTCATTAAAACATGCTGGTGCGCCATGGGAATTAGGGTTGGCTGAAACCCAACAAACTTTGATGCTTAATGGATTAAGAGATCGAATTGTTGTGCAAGTTGATGGTCAAATGAAAACTGGTAGAGATGTTTTAATTGCAGCTTTACTGGGAGCTGAAGAGTTTGGTTTTGCCACCGCGCCACTAGTTGTTTCTGGTTGCGTAATGATGCGAGTCTGTCATTTAGACACCTGTCCTGTTGGGGTAGCAACACAAAATCCTGAATTAAGAAAGAAATTCACCGGAAAACCTGAGTTTGTGGAAACCTTCTTTGAATACATAGCTGAAGAGGTTAGGCAGTTACTTGCCCAACTAGGCTTTAGAAAATTAGAAGATGCAATCGGCCGGGTTGAAGTGCTCGATACGAAGGCTGCAACAGATCATTGGAAGGCAAGCGGATTAGACCTTTCGCCAATTTTGAAAGCGCCGATAGGAATCGGTGATCGCAAAAATACTTCAGCGCAAGATCATGGTTTATCTGCAGCACTAGATAATGAATTGATTAAGTTGTCCAAAGATGCTTTAGAAAGTGGCAAAAGTGTACGTTTAGAAATGCCAGTCAGAAATGTTAATCGTACAGTTGGCACCATGCTCGGCAGTGAGGTTACAAGAAAGTTTGGCGGAGCAGGGCTACCAGCAAATACGATTGATATAACTTTTCATGGCTCGGCTGGTCAATCATTTGGTGCTTTTATTCCATCTGGCCTGACATTAAGACTTTATGGAGATAGTAATGATTATGTTGCAAAAGGATTATCTGGTGGTCGAGTGATAATTCGACCTGATGAAAAAGCCAGATTTAAATCAAATCAAAATGTAATTGCAGGAAATGTAATTGGCTACGGAGCTACATCCGGAGAGATCATGATCTCAGGAGTAGTAGGAGAAAGATTTTGTGTACGAAATTCTGGCGCGCATGCAATCGTGGAAGGTGTCGGCGACCATGGTTGTGAGTACATGACTGGTGGTTCGGTAATTGTGCTCGGATCTACTGGGCGAAATTTTGCAGCTGGTATGTCTGGGGGAATGGCCTTTGTATTAGATTTGCAACCGACGCTAGTAAACACTGAGATGGTTGATTTACTTTCACTTCCTGCAAATAAAGAAGATTTTGTAAGGGGCAGTATTTCTAACTTCTTTGTGGAAACTGGATCACAGATAGCTAAAGATCTATTGGCTGATTGGGAAAAGAATAAGAGTCGAATTACTTTGATCATGCCGAGAGATTATGCAAGAGTTTTGGAAGTTATGGCTAAAGCACAACGAGAAGGTTTACCGGTAGATAGCGCGGTTATGGCGGAGATAAATGGCTGATCCAAAAGGTTTCATTAATACACCACGTGAGTTGCCAAAACGCAGACCTGTGGATGTTCGTATAAAAGACTGGAAAGAGGTTTACCAGGAGCAAGAGTTTTCGCATCTACAAAAACAAGCTGGTAGATGTATGGACTGCGGCATACCCTTTTGTCATCAAGGTTGCCCACTAGGTAATTTAATTCCAGAATGGAATGATCTGATTTGGCGTGGGGAAAAACCTGAGGCGATTGATCGCCTGCACGCAACAAATA
>Ga0214921_10009813_pt1 | contig 11999 bp, 7 predicted proteins | sample LL1505_MetaG_FD_177992 | JGI IMG/M metagenome (GOLD analysis project Ga0214921, IMG submission 177992) | Freshwater microbial communities from Lake Lanier, Atlanta, Georgia, United States - LL-1505 | ecosystem: Environmental > Aquatic > Freshwater > Lake | place: USA: Georgia | collected 2015-05-28 | reverse complement strand
CGAAATAACTCGCGAATCTTTCCTGGACCCACTCCCACATATTTGTCTTGGAATTCGGCACCACTAACTGCGATAAAATTCGTGTCGGCTTCACCGGCCAAGGCCTTCGCCAAAAGCGTTTTACCATTTCCAGGCAAGCCTTCTAAAATGAGTCCTTTCGGTGTTCTCACATTAAATCGACTATATTTGGAATAATTCGTCAATAAATCGACACATTGCTCTAATTCTTTCTTTATGAGTTCATATCCACCCACATCGCGAAAATCCACACCGGAATTCTCTACTATTTCGAAATGGTCGGATTTTTTACCGCGCCCTTTCGTTCTATGTCTCTTTCGATAGGATTCATAACTACTATCTTCGTAGTCTTCTTCAGAGGATTCAGGAAGAGGAAGATTAGGAGGAACTAAATCTAAAAAAGGAGTCAACATATTCTTATTGATAATGATTTGAATACGTGGTAAAGTTACGTTCTCAGATAAGTCATTTTCAGTAAACATCGCTTCATCGCGCTCTGTAACATTTTTCGAATTCAAACGGCGGATATATCTCTCGAAATATTTCTGTGAAAAGGGATATTTGCGAAAAGAAGAGGGGTCACAACCAAGAGGTAATAAATGCCTTGGTGGAAACCTCTTTGGAGAAAATCCCATAGAATTCAAAAAACAAATAAACAATAAAAAAACGCGCATATATATATATACGCGCGAATACTTTATGTTATTATTTCCTTTATGATATATCACGTCCCCTCTCTATAAACGCCCTTTTTTCGACTCGGGCTCTTCAGTTACTTCCGAAAAAACATCACTCGGTGGTTTTTGTAATCGAACGCGCATTTTCGTTTTCTTTATTTCACCGCGAACAGCCGGTCTTTTCTTCGCAACTTTGTCCAATTCGGCCTCTATATCAACTTCCGCCCCAATATCATTAGAACCCTGTAAAAACAATTTCTCTTTCTTTGCTGCATCTACCGACATGACTTTCCTAAAGACAAAATAGCGATTGAGAAAGCTAACAGACTTCTCAGCAGATGTCATAAAGGAAGCATCTTTGTAATCTACTTCTGTTTCAGGGTTTCGCCGAATTTCCGCAATCATCGAGTCATACAAATCCGAAAACAATCCAGTAGCCCCTGGCAATCCCATTTGGCGACCTTCATCTTTCGTTACTAATTTGAAACCGTAATTATCCATCATTTCCACGAAAAACGCGAAATTCACGAGATATTCCGATGCGAATTGGTTAATACTCTCTTGATAAACATCGATTCGATAACCGAGCGATGTATCATCATCAGGAAACCCAGTATCGTTATACTTTTTGACAATCTCGCAAATCCTCTGACCGCGGTTTTTCGTCGAAAAGACAACTGATTCCCCCTCCTTTTTCTTATTCAATAATTTGAAAATCGTTCGCCCATCATAACACGTCCCGATGAAATATCCTTGGTCGCGAGTACATTCCGCCAAATTCCGCAAAAACCCGTGAAAAGCCACTTTGTTCTCAAAGAAATAATGAAGCGCAAATTGGCACGAACTAATCTGGAAACCGTTTTCACCAACACCATATTGAGCAACAACAGCTTTCCCGATGACAATAGGGTCTTTCGGCCCCTTTCCAAAGACCGCGTTCGCCACTTTTTTGTCTTTACTATTGACATCGCCTGGGAAAGCCGCGAGCCCCCTAATATTTAGCGCACTATTTCCCACAGTAAATAAACAAGGAGGAACGGCGGGATTATCACGTCGAACATTCAAAAACCTAGCACAAGCCCCCCTCTTATTATTATGGATATTCGCGTGACTGACATCGATTCCAAAGACAAATCCCAGTCTAGCTGCGGTCCATTTCGGCAAATCGCCGCCCATACCCACAGCATAATCAATCAGCGTATCCCCGCGTTTACTAACCCCCATAATTAACACCTTTTTGACAAACAGATTATGGAAATCGCGTAATCCTTGCGTATTGTTCGCTTGATTCCCTTTATAATAAACACCTTCGTCGACAACATCGGGAATTCCCGCTCCAGTAGTAATCATATCTTCTGTGATGGGATAATGAATGGACCGCCAATTCGAATTGGCTACACGATAGGCATTTCCAAATTGTCTCTCGCCATTTCGCAATTGCTGGGTCTTATCTGTTCGAACGCGTAAAGGCACCCACCGACTATCGGCCTGTCTCGACATATCATAGCGGAATTCGACAATATTCAATCCTTCGAAATAATCGCCTTCTTCTGAAATCATGATTCCACCTTCTTGTAATTTTACCTTTGTGACATATGCGTTGGCGTCATAAGGGTCAATTGGACGAAATAATTCGGGTCTATAGGACTTTCGGTCGTCTTCTTTTGAAGATAATATATCATCGAGCATATCTTGATAGGGATTCATAAATCCATCTGTTTTCTCGTTATATCCGCACATTAATTCAAGTGTTTTATATTCTTCAATAACAGAAGCACCAGACACGCCGTCTTTATAAATATGTTGGATTTCTTCTTTTCCGGTAGAATCAGTACGTACGGTTACTAAAAAGTCGACCGTATTTTGTTCGGCAGGTTTCCATTTAAAAGAATGTTCCCAAGTAGCACCAGTAAGAGGGCTTCTTTCACCGACAGAACTGGCACCTACAGCCAAATTAGAAGGTGTAAAAATGAGACCATCTGTATGATATGGATAAAGACCATCCGCGACATCTTTCATAATTTTCGCACAACCATCAAAGATCGATTTACTTTCAGAAACGATTTCGAACCGTTTACATTGAACGATTAATTTACAAGAATATTCGATTTTCGGTTTTTCTTTTAAAACTTGTCCGGATTTTGCATTAAACCAAACCAAATTTCCTTGTTTATCTTTCAATTGTTTCCATATTTTAATGGGTTTTTCACCGACAATCGAAGAAGGTTTCAAAATATCAATAAGATGATTCAAAATAGGCAATCGATATGTTTTTCCTTCCACTTCATTCGCAGAACAAAAATCGTTGTCTCTTAGGTTTTTTCCATTTACAAAATAGACATCAAAAGCCGCATATAAATTCATAGGATTACCCAATTTATCGAATTTCACTAATTCGCCATCTAATAAACTGTTCATCACCGTTTTTTCATCGGTTTTCATACCGGTGAATTGGACGTTGAATCGGTTATCTATTAAATAGAGTTTACCTTCTGTATTAATGAAAAGGAGTTTACGTTCTCCATCGGCTTTATCAGTAACAGTATAATTTTCTAAAACGGAAACAACTCCTTCTTTTTTTGGTAAAATAGATTCTCTTTGGAGAGTAACTGAACCAGGACCAATAAAAACGAAATTCTGCGAAAACTCTGCCCGATGATTAAAATCTATTTTTTTATATACATATTCGTGGCTTCCTCCTCCACGAATCAATTTCATATATCCGTTTAAGACTTCATCACGTTCTGTAAAAGAAATAGGATAAAAACATTGTTGAATACCACAAAGAACGATTCGAATGGTTTTTCGTAAAGCATCCATAATTTTATCCGGTGTATCATACTGAGTGCCATTTCCAACTTTTCTATTATCAATTTCCAGTTCGATTTCATATGTTTCCGCTGCTTCCAACACACCCGATTCTTGAATGGTATAAGTAGGGATTTGGACGTTTGAAGGAGGGCGTCTAAACGACGACCCTGCACCTCCCTCTCTAAATCCAACAGCCCCTTTAGAAAACTTTTTGGAAGAACGAACAATACTAATATCAGCAAAGATAGGCAGGGTAGGATGAGAAAACCGAACACGATTCATCAATCGAAACGTCTTTTTCCTATCCGCCCAAGTTTGAATGACTTGTTTTACAAATGGAGTCCCCGAATGAAAAGTTTGCTCTAATTGATACGATACACGAAAATTCATATCAAACATATCAATCGGTTTTTGATAATTACCATGGTCGTCTTGTGTCGAACTCTTTTTTGTAAATTGGATTTTATTATAATGATTCCATGGTTTGTCCAAAAGGGATTGTATGCTATTGGTTTGGCAATATTCCTGTATCATATCTACACCCACTAATTCGGCACGAACATTCGACATTTTTCGCTGGTCTGTCAATTGGTCTTGATAATTAATACGAAGATAGTGTGTACCATTCGGCAAATCCGTTGTGAAACCGTTTTTTAATAATTGTTTTACAACATTATCATAATCTATTTTTGAAAGAGGTCTTCCACTAGATGTATTCGTGCCAAATCTAATTTCGAATTCGTTCTGTTTATTATCCAAACGATAATTTGGCATTCCTTGACCTAAATATTGAATAACACGTGAATAAAAAGCATCTTTGGCTTCTTTCATTTGTATATTGTCTATTATTCTTGGGTCTTTGTTTGGTTCTCTATCTTCAACTGATTCCATATAAAAGAATATATAATGTGTGTATATATTCTTTTGTTTACTATTTACATCGATTTTATAATATCCAAACTAGATATTCACTCAATTCTTTATATAATTGGTCTTTTGATACCGAGATAGTAAACCCGTACATTTCGCCAATAGCGTTCAATTCCGCTCGTTTATAACTCGAGAGAGCACGTAATGGCCGCTGATAATTTTCTAAACAAAATGAATTCTTACATAACTGTTCCAAATCATCTGTTCCATTATATAATTCATATTTTTGAAAAGACCTCGTCAAAATACACGGCGACCTCTCCACCGACTCAGGAATAAATTTCAAATGCGTCTTTTTGACAAAATCAAACAAATAAATCGAGATTTTATAATAAACCGCCATTCCAATAAGTCCCAATAATGTCGTCTTTCCACCCGTCATATATTCCGACATCATTTCTTGTATATTTCCTAATGTCACTTTATGATTCGTCGCCTGAAGTGCCTTCGGGGTTGTCATAAAGGCTAATCGAATATTGTTCTTTTCAGTCCATTCTACATTAGCAAATTTAGACCCTATCAATTTATATTCACTCAATCCATAAACCGATATATATATATTCCAAAAAAGTGTATCTTGGGGCAAATTCAATTTCATCGGCTTCTTTATGACATCTTTTTTGGGTTCATTCGTCGCCTCTTTTTTGGGTTCATCTATGGGTTCTTTTATGAGTTCTTTTTTTGGTTCATCGATGGGTTCTTTTATGGGTTCATCTATGGGTTCTGTTGATTCCTTATAAAAATAAGGAACTAATCTCAAAACATCAGTGGGATGTTCGAATAACTGAATCCCAATTAAACGCTGATTGATTATGGCGTAAGACATAGTATAATAAAAAAGAATATCTTTATATCATTTTATTTTGAAACCATTTTATTCATCATAATTTCTTTTTCGATAAAAAAAGTATTTTTAAAATCTTCTTTTTGTGATTCCATAGGTTTTAACATATTTTCTTGGTCTTGAATGTATTCTATAAATAATTTCAAACGTTCAATCGCGTTTTTTGTCAAAAAGGACATATTGATATAAATACCGCTTTTGTTCTCATTCAAAGTGGTAGGACATATCTCATAGATGATTTTTAAAACCTCTATATGTTGTTGTTTGTTCAATCCTTCTATTTTTCGCTTGAGTTCTTCTAAATCCATTTTTTATAATTATAACAATAGATTTATATCTTTTTTCTTTATGATAAATCTGTCGACTCCACTTCGTTGAGTTTTCCAATACAACAAATAGAAGTATCGTTCAATTCAAAACGAACGCCAATAATACTAACCACCAATTTAGCGTTCTCAAAAGCGTGTTCAAATTGATAATTATTCATATGATGGTCTCTTGCCATAAACACAGTAATAGGTGTATTCCCTTTATTATCTACTACTTCGGCGTGAATTCCCGCCTTTGTTATTGTATTACAAACACATTTTACAAGCATTCCTTCTACAGGTCGGCAAACCATACATTCATAAGTTGTCATAAATTCGACTAATCCTGCAGATACTTTTCCTGCGGAATAAGTCAAAATATTTACCGAATCAGGACGAACAAATCCTTCTACAATACATTTTCCCTCCGTTTTGGAAACAATCATCCGTTCCAAATTTTGTTTAATACTTCCGCCGACTTCTATAATAGGCAACGAGACTTTCATAGAGAGAATCGATGAAATATATGGGTCATAAATTTGAATGGATTGGTTTTGGGATTTATGGGCTCGTTTCATAAGTATAAATGTATATATCATAAATATATATTTATATTCTTTTCAATTTTATTCAAAATCGTAAATTCGCCAAATCCATTTCGTTGGTTTGTTCGGGACCGAAAAAATAGGCGGTTTGAGTGGATTCGGTTTTCCATCGCATAAGTATTTCGAGCATTACACATAGTTCGGGTCTCTCAATCTCCGTCGATTGATATAAAGTCGGTTCTCCCATAATACCTCCAATTTTATTCGCAATTGCTACTTTGGAAGAATCCGTACATTTGGCCCCTTTGTTATTCCTTTTTTGTGTCATATCTTTCGTTTTAAAAACGAGGTCTTTCCCTTTAAAAGGCGAAATAAACCCAATTTCAGTTTTATTGATTTTGGATAAAGGCACCGTTAGTTTTCTCTTTTTAATATCCAAAAATAATTGCTCATCGGTATATTCGGCAGGAGACCAAACACCGTCTCTCAAAACAAATAATCGATTTATTCCGCCATCCGCTAACACGACTGATTGTATGATATCGCCCGTTTCATCTTCCGTTTCTAATAAAAGTTTCGAGAAATAAAGTTGGACGATGATTTCATATGCGTTTAGAGAACCTTTTCCTGGAAATAATCGGCCAATTAAAATGAGTCTGTCCTCTATCGACAATCGGTCCAAATAATGAAAAGCAACGTATGTATTTATTAATTCCGATTTTATATGATGCGTCGTAAGTAATTCAGGAACGATTTGATTGGCGTGATTATACCAATCACTATCCGTCGCCTTTGTTTGTAATTTCTTTTTGACTAATTTTTGAATAACCGTGCGAAGTTCTCCCATTATTTTTTCATAAGTGGATGCCATTTTTTTCGTTTCTTTTTTTTCTTCGATTTCACTCACCACTTCATCCTGTGAATGAAATTCTTTCGGTATTTCTAATCGAAGAGAAACAGGCTTATAATCTACAGGAGTTGTTCTCTCAAAAACAGATATTCTTTCATCTGTTATCTCATTCGGTTGAAAAGCATAATATTCTCCTCTAGAAATAAGATGACCGGACCGTCCATATTTATCAATAAGGACTTCTGACTTATTATTTACAAATCGCGTAAGAGCATAATAAATATGTTCGTCGGGATATTTTTTAATAAAATTAATTGCGTTTTTCAAATGGTCGCGACGATAAACCACTCGTTCCATAAATAAATCGCGAATCTTCTTCATAATCACGACAGAATTGTTTTTTACAAAATTCTCATCATATGTATTCTTTATGACACCTCGTATGGGGTTTGCTTTACATTGGAAAGCACAATCTTCCATATAATCACACACTTCTGTTCTCGGTTTATCTCCCACTTGAAAAGACACTAGTTCTTCTCCTCTACTAGACAATCGAATACGAATCGATTGGTTTGCCAATTCAGTTAGCAATTCCTTCTCCGTAAAATTCGTTTGACCAATATTCAATAAACAATCCACAGCGTTTTCCTTTAGGACTCTTGTTACATAACCGATTTGAATAGCCTTTTTCTCAGCACTTCGATAAACATACATATCAGCGGCTTCTTCTTCAGGATTCATCAATTCCGTTCCGTGTAAATATATCTCAACATTTCTATCTTCGAATTCCAAATCACAATGACTCAAGTTTCGAACACCGCGTCCCACAATCTGTTCGATTCTATTCATATTATACCACGGTTCCAAAATATGGATTTGCCGGATATTTTTGAAATCGAGACCTTCCGATGCCGCCATCGAAATCAAAATGACTTTTACTCTTGACCCATCCTTATTTTCTTTGTTTGTGATATATTTCAAATCCTCATTATTATTTTGCGAAAAAGATTTTTCACCGGTTATCATTACATATTTGGGGTCGTCTTTTTTTTTCTGTTTATTTTTGAATAAATTGTGATTATGTTCTGGTGTAGAAGCATATCTAGAAAATCCCATAGATTCGAGCGCTAATGCCATCGGAACAAGACCTCCATCGATAAATTGCGAATAAATAAGAATGATTCCTTTAGAGGGTTTATTAATTAAATTACAAATCGTTTCTATTTTAGAACTGAATCTTCCTATGTTCTCTGGATTGAAAATTTCTTGATAAACCGCTTTCATTTTTGGAATATATTCATAATCATATCTTCTTGGAATGGGTCCTTTCACTTCTTTGTATTTGACAATATTCATAAGCCCGCCTTTCCCAACCATATTTTTAATCATATCTTTATTGTCTTTTTCTGATAATTCTTGCTTCTTTTTATCTAAAACCATATTTGGATAGGTAATAATAAGGGCTTCTAATGGTGCCATAAGGAGAGTATATCCGAAATTTTCCATATTCTCAAAAGTAGGCATGATTCGCTCTTTCCCATTCTTATCTACGACCGTGGTTGATTTCAGTCCTAAATAATCAATAATGGCTTGATACCCTTTTTCCTGATATTCGCCAATCTTATTTTTATAAACAGGAATGAATTGTAATGGCTCTTCAATAGGCATCTGGTTCATTTGCTTTTTTGGATAATTCTCTTTTAAAGGGAACGCATTTTTCGGGTCGAAAATTTCCGGATATATTCTAAAAGGAAATACATAGGGGTTCTCTCCTCTTACATAGGAAATATATCCTGTTATTTTTCTTATAAGAACGTCTTTTCCAGATGTCCCATCTGGACCTATTTTCCAAAAGGAATCTCCACCGGATTGGAAGACATCTTCAATTCTTACAGCAGGTCGTTTGTCGTTGGCATTCAATAAATTAACGAGCCAAATAATTTCTTGGTAAGAGTTATACATAGGTGTTGCTGATAATAAAAGCATTCGCATATTATCGCTTTTTTTTGCTATTTCATTTAATAACATCAACGTCATTTTTGTTTTATTGGCATCACTAATTCGAATATTATGAATTTCATCTAAAATTACTAATCGATTATTAAAATGTGCCTTTATTTTTCGATTTCGCAAAGTAGCTGCTTCTTCAGGAGAATATCCGGCATCGGCGGGGACCGTAATGGCTTTTCGAATATAATTCGCAAATTCGCCTTTGTTTCCCATAAAGACATAATAATTTTGTATAAGCGATTTTATCTGTGAAATGATTTTATCGCGAGTAAGTCCAACTAAATTCGTAGGATTGATTTCGTTTAATAGCGAATTACCGATACACGTATTTAAATTCCACGTTCCATCTGGTAATTGTTCTAAACGGCGTTCATCAAATAACTGTAATCGAAAATTGTCTTGAACGTTTGGTGAAGCCACGATGATTATTCTCTTTGTGATTCCCATTTGTTTCATATAACCACGCATTTCTTCGGCAATTCCTATAGCACTACACGTTTTTCCAGAACCCAACCCATGATACAAAAGAAGACTATTATATGGGGTTTGAAAAGACAGAAAATTACGGACAAATAACTGATGTGGCATCAATTCAAAAGGAGCATTACATAATTCATTCGCTTGTTTTTTGATATCTTTGATTTCTCCATCATATTTCGTATCAGCAAATTCTCGTCTTTGATATATTTTAGCGCTGAATTCTGGGTCATTCAAAGATGGATAAAGGTCTTTATCTTCGATTGAACTATCAGAGATTTCTTCCGATGAACTAGGAGAAGTCGATTCCGATGAACTAGGAGAAGTCGATTCCGATGAACTAGGAGAAGTCGATTCCGATGAACTAGGAGAAGTCGATTCCGGAGATACAGGAACGAATTGAATAGGTTCTATCTCTTCTATTTCAGATATACTTGATTCTACAATACTTTCAGGATTATCAATCGACTTCTCTATTTTTTCTTCAATATTATCCGCTGATTCTTCTTCCTCTGGTTCCTCTGGTTCCTCTTCTATTATAATGTCACTAGGCCGTTTTTTTTGTGTCCCCCATTTTGGCGGTCGAATAATTTTCCCTTCTTCGTCATAAACGACTCCCTTCTTTTTATTTCGTAAGGATTGTTTATGTTTCATTTGTTCGGCGGACATTTTAATACAATCACCTGCTTTATTTCTACGATAACCCTTCGGACATTTTTTATTTTCTTTATCCATATCTTATTATATAAGGATAAATTTATTTTTTATTTATTTATTCGTAAAACTATACATCGTCAAACACTTATATATGTCTTCTATAACATTTTTTTTCTCTAAATTATAACCCCTTATAGAAGCCAAACACTCCTCATAAGACTTCCACTCGATTTTACTAACTTCTGTTTTGTCAAATGAAATCCCCTCTTGGTCTTCCACTTTCATCAAATAATATTTATGTTTATAAGATTTATAATTCGACCCCATAAAAATCTCTTCAAATGGTTGAATGTTCTCTATAATTGAACCTCCTTTATAACCAGTTTCTTCCGCAAATTCACGTAAAGCACAATCTACATCTTTCTCATTATAATTCCGTCGACCCTTAGGAAATCCCCATTCCGCCTCCGTCCATTTTGAGACTTCATTCGATTCAGCCACCAATTCTTCTAATGTATAACTCATCGATTGACTCATAATACCCGCCTTTATCGCCTCGAATTTTTCTCTAGACATTTGTTCTTCGTGTCTATATTGCGCTGATTGATTACACCATAATTGAGACCATAATTCGTTGAATTCGCATTTTAATAAACACGCTTTCTCTTGAATCGTCATTTCATTCAATAACTGTAAAATATATTCTTTGTTATAAATCGAATATTTCCCTCGCATAAAATCCATAAATCCTAAAGTATCTTTTCTTCTTATCATCAAAAATTCGAATCGATTCGAAACGATTCGAAATCCAACAACCCCTAAACTAATAATTGGCATTTTACATTGATGAAAATTATGTCCAGGTCGTCCACAATTCCCACACGATTGTTCCATTCTATTATTTATAATCCATACCCTCTATATAGTTTTATATGGCCGATACGGAGAACTTAGACCCCCAGATTTGGGGCCCTCATTATTGGTTCTTTATGACAACTTTAGCGATGACTTATCCAAACACCCCGAATTCTGTCACAAAGAGGAAATATTACGATTTTATTAGCAATTTACCACTATTTATTCCAAATCCAGAAATAGGAAATAGGTTTAGTCATTTGCTCGACCGATATCCTGTGTCACCTTATTTAGATAATCGCGACTCTTTTTTGCGATGGGTCCATTTTATTCATAATAAAATCAATCATTTATTAGGAAAAGAAGAAATTTCATTCGCAGCCGCTTTAGAGAACTATTTGGCCGAATATCGACCCAAACCAATCATCCTTTCAGAGAAAATAAAATGGCGCAAAGCTGCTATTATTGGTGTTATTATTTTCATCTTATTTGCTCTTATTTATCTTAATTATAATTGAACCTTTATGACATAATCTTGTTATAATATAAAAAAGAACATATGCGTATAGAAATCTGGATTTTTCTTATAACCGGTCTACTTATTTTTAATACTTATACCGATGGAAAATATTTGAAAATGGCTTTTCAATACAAAAAATATTATCAGATGGCCGGCATCGCTCTCGGCGGTTTCATTATTTATTTTATGTTGAAAAAAAACCCGTTGAATATGGGTTCTATGTTGGCAACTACCAACGATTATTTGAAATATATGCCCATCGATAAAGAAACCTCTTCGATTTTAAGCCCCATTTTAGATTTCACCAGCCGACAAGATTATAATCGTTCACAAGGAATGTATGGCGGAAATGTTCCGGTTCTCCCCGTACAAAGTCGCATCGAAACATCCGGGGTTGGTAAGCCTGGCGAACGTATAAAAAGGTCTGTTTCGGATTCGAAAAAACGGTTCGTTGCCTCTCGTCAGGGGTGGAAATGCGGTCACTGTGGTGAGACTTT
>Ga0214921_10009812_pt1 | contig 11999 bp, 7 predicted proteins | sample LL1505_MetaG_FD_177992 | JGI IMG/M metagenome (GOLD analysis project Ga0214921, IMG submission 177992) | Freshwater microbial communities from Lake Lanier, Atlanta, Georgia, United States - LL-1505 | ecosystem: Environmental > Aquatic > Freshwater > Lake | place: USA: Georgia | collected 2015-05-28 | reverse complement strand
TTGCACAACTTTCCAGTCCCGCAGATTAAAAATTCGGTCACGTGGCAAAGATGGCGTGGAACCAATCGCAACTTTGAATGGAACACTGTGTGCTGTAACTCGAACCATTGTTGCGCTGTTTGAAAATCACCAAGAAGCAGATGGCTCAGTAAGAATTCCAAAAGCACTTCAGCCATATCTTGGTGGCGCAAGTCATTTCAAAGTGAAGTAATTAATTCTTAAAATCAACAAGCCTCCAAATACAAATGCCCCGCTAAATCCAGCGGGGCATTTGTTTAGGTTTACTTAGACACCAGCAACCTGTGGCAGATTCGCTAGGCCAGCGGCTAGGCGGGCTTCTGAGAAATCTTCATCAACCATGCGACCGCCAAGGAAAGCATCATAGGCAGCAAGGTCGAAGTGACCATGTCCACAAAGTGCTGTCAAGATAACGGTTTCTTCGCCAGTTTCCTTGGCCTTAAGTGCTTCCTGAATCGCGATTGCAATCGCGTGAGTTGGCTCTGGAGCTGGAACGATTCCTTCGGTGCGAGCGAATTGAACTGCTGCACCGAAGCACTCAGTCTGAGCAACTGCTTGGGCATCCATCAATCCAAGTTCGTAGATGTGTGAAATCAGTGGAGCCATTCCGTGGTAGCGCAAACCACCAGCGTGAATTGGATCTGGAATGAAATCTTTTCCAAGGGTGTGCATCTTCATAAGTGGTGTCATGCCTGCAGTGTCACCAAAGTCGTAAGCGTAAGTGCCACGAGTAAGTGATGGACATGATGCAGGTTCAGCAGCCAAGATACGTGGACTGATTTTTCCAGCCATCTTTTCGCGTAGGAATGGGAAGGCAAGTCCACCGAAGTTAGAACCACCACCGGTGCAACCAACAATCAGAGTTGGAGTGTCACCAGCCTTTTCCATTTGCAACAATGCTTCTTCACCAATGATGGTCTGATGCATTAACACGTGATTCAGAACTGATCCAAGTGCGTAACGAGTTTGTGGATCTTGCACCGCAACTTCAACGGCTTCAGAAATTGCAATACCAAGTGAGCCATTTAGATTCTTTGGATCTGATGCAAGCATCTTGCCAACTTCAGTTAGCTGTGATGGTGAACGATGTACCGTGCCACCGAATGCCTCAATCATTAGTTTGCGGAATGGCTTGGCATCAAATGAAGCACCAACCTGGAACACTTCACATTCCATGTCGTAAAGCGCGCAAGCAAATGCCAGAGCAGTGCCCCACTGGCCGGCGCCAGTTTCAGTTACAAGTTTCTTGATGCCTTCTTGGGCGTTGTAGTAAGCCTGTGGAACTGCAGTGTTTGGCTTGTGTGAACCAGCAGGTGAAACACCTTCGTACTTGTAATAGATACGCGCAGGAGTACCAAGTGCTTTTTCCAAACGGTGCGCGCGGAAAAGCGGACTTGGACGCCATTGGCGGTAAACATCTAGAACGCCGCCGGGGATATCGATGTATCGCTCCTGGCTGACTTCTTGCATGATCAATTCCATTGGGAATAGTGGCGCGAAATCTTCTGGCCCAGCTGGTTGATGAGTTCCAGGATGTAGTGCTGGCGGCGGTGGCGCTGGCAGATCCGGAACGATGTTGTACCACTGGGTAGGCATCTCGTCTTCGGTCAAGGTGTATTTGTGGGTGCGAACTTCGTCGCTGATCTTGGCCATGATGCTCCTTTATGAAAAGCCCGTAGGGTTGAGTACGGGTAGTTGAAAACTCTAGCGAGTTTTGGGCCCATCTGACTAGGTCAAATATCAGGGAAGTTGGTAACGATTGTGACGCGGTTAATTGCCAGCGATCTAGACGGCACCTTCCTGCAAACCGGTGGCACAGTTTCCCCGGAAAACGTTGCTGCTATTGCTCGGGCCCATGCCAATGGCCTAGAAACCATGTTCGTAACAGGTCGGCCATCCCGCTGGATGCGCCAGATTCCAGAGATGACTGGACACGAAGGTTTAGCCCTAGTCTGCAACGGCGCATTGTTGATGGATTTGAAGACCCAGGAAACTATCTACGCCGACCTAATGAACACGGATGCTGGTCTAGAAGCTGCACGCATCCTGCAAGAACTTGATCCAGATATTTCCTTCGCAGTTGAACTCGATCGCCACGATGTTTCGTTCTTGGTTGACGACAAGTACCGGCCACGCTGGGAAGTTAAAGTCGCGCCACCAGCGACTGACGTTGAATCCATGTTTGCAACGGAAATTGTTATCAAGCTATTAGCACGCCCAAGTGATCGAGTTCAACAAAATGCAGATGAGTTCCTAATCGAAGCCCAAGCTGAACTTGAAGGTCTTGTAGATGTAACTCACTCAAACTTTTTAGATCTCATGATTGAAATGAGTGCACTAGGCGTAAATAAGGGAACCGGACTAGAAAAGTTTGCAGCCACCAAAGGTTTAACTGCGAATGACATCGCAGCAGTTGGTGATATGCCAAACGATGTCCCGATGATTGCTTGGGCAGGACGAGGTGCTGCGGTTGATAATGCTCACGATTGGGTTAAAGAAGTAGCAACAGAATTTTTGCCATCTAATGATGATCATGGCGTTGCGGTATTTATCGATCGAATTATTGCAAGTTAATTATTTCGCTTGCGTAAGTTTTCCAACCAAGTTTGCGGATCAACCGTTGATTTTTTAATTTCAGCTAATGTGCCGTTGGCACTTGCATTGTCATGTCGTGGATATGAACCCAAGAATTTAACATCAGCGCAGATTTTACGAAGCTCGATCAAGGCATCACCAAGATTTTCATCATCAATGTGTCCAACACAATCCAAAGAAAAGAAGTAATCGCCGAGTTGTTGTTTAGTTGGCCGAGACTCTAAACGTGACAAGTCAACGCCACGAACTGCAAACTCAGTCAAGATATTTAACAAAGCACCAGGTTGGTTGCGATGCATGAACAACGACAAAGTTGTTTTGTCATTTCCAGTAGAAGATTGTGCATGGCCTGGTTTACTTACTAAAACAAATCGCGTCCAAGCCGAATCGCTATCACCAATTCCTTGCGCCAAAATTTCTAAGCCATAATGTTTTGCTGCGGCGACAGAACAAATTGCGGCATCGTAATTTGCACCACTTGCTAACTCTTCAGCTGCTGCCGCGGTAGACATTGCCGGTAGCACATGCACACCTGGTGTGTTTTTATGCAACCAATCAACACATTGGGCGTGCGCATGAGGATGTGTCGCAATTCGCTTTATTTCTGAAATTTTGACTCCAGGCTTTGCGAGAAGTGCAAACTCCACTGGGATGGCAATTTCATCAATGATCTCTAATGACTCACCATGGCCTAATTCATCCAAAGTTGTAGACACTGAGCCTTCAACCGAATTTTCAATCGGTACGAGCGCACCAAAAACTGTTCCAATTCGCACCATGTTGAGTGCTTCGCGAACTGATTCTGCTGGAATTAGATCTGCCCCTTGGGCGATCGGCATTTGTAAAAACGCAGCCTCAGTAAAGGTGCCCTTGGGACCTAAGTACGCGAATGAATTTTTCATAGAAACTCAAGATTACGCCGAATCTGGTCAGTTGGATAATTTCAGCAGTTGCATGAGTTAACCATTCTTGGAAATGGGTAACTTAACTGAGAAAAATTCTGACAATTCAACGAGGCGTTCCCAAATAACGGGATGGACTGTTAGGCCAGACTCACGGCGAATCTTGGTATTGATGGCAGTGCTTTCCCCTGGCATCCGGATTTCTTTAGCTCCAGGCTCAAGCGGAGTTAGTTTTAAGTGAGTCGCAAACTTTGCAACATCTTTTTTGAAATCATCCAACGGACGCAGCTTTTGAATATCAATTCCAATTGCAAGCACACCTTGTCGAGCATCTGCGACCTCTGGACCTACAGTTCCAGCTGAACTTAGCGATCCAGCCAAGGCTTCCGCAATAACTGACAACGCAAAACCTTTTACCCCACCTAATGGAACGAGTACGCCACTTTGGTTCAGCCAATCAGTTTCGATCTCAGTTCCACGTTCTTGGGCATCAGAAAGCCTTCCGCGAGCTACCGCAGAAGTTGCCATGTCCATAACGAGATTTGGCGCACCTTCGCGAGGAACGCCAGCAGCAATTGGATTAGTTGCAATTCGTGCTTCAGCTCCACCAGGTGGAGCAACATCAATTGCACCACCACCAACGTTCATGAACATAAATACCGCAATACCTGCATCGGCTGCGTGATCGCAGAAATCGGCAAACCTTCCAGCGGGATCACAATTCTTTACTGTGACTGCGGCAATACCGTGACGGCGAGCGCGCTCAATAAGTAAGTCAGTTGCAAACGGCATCACTAAGTGCCCGTAGTTCGTTTGGCCATTAACACTAACTAAGGAACCACTGTCTTGTTCGAGAGTGGGAACAGCGGCAGGATTCACGAAACCATCACGTGCCCGATAGGCATATTCGCGAAGTCTGCGAATTCCATGCGACTCATGGCCAGCTAAATCAGAAGCCACCATTTGCTTAGCCATTTCGGCAGCGCTGACTGCTGGCGTGCCGACGGCTTGGAGTACTTCAGAGATGAAGCGGAATAGTTCAGCAGGTTCCACTAACGTGCCATCCGTTTGCGCCATTTCTATCCCGATCCATGAGCCCTATTTCAAGGCAGGCTATCAGGCATTCGAAACCTGCCAGCTGCGCTAGAAAAGTATAGGTATGGTCAAGATTTTCCAAAAAGTACCGATTTAAGTCGCCCAAAAACTGAATTTTTCGTATTTTGGAAAGAGTTCAGGCGTTACTGCATCCCCCGTCGGTGACGCCTGGACTTTCTTTATGCCAGTTTCGGCTTTCAACGAACAATCGGGTTTGGCGCGCCAGACATCAATGTTTCTCACCAATTAAGTGAGAATTACAAGGTGGAATCAACGGTTTATCGCAGGGGTTCCGATGGCAAGGTCATCGGCACTCCCGAGGCAGACCAAAATGTTGAACACCCACGGGAACCCATCTTTTCCGTAACCACCTACCGTTCTGGTGAAATTGGTCAAACTCAAGCCCAACCTAAGTATGTTGCTGATTCGCCACAATCTGACATTGCAATGCAACCTGCTGTTGTGGTGTCTGCTCCGATAGCAGCACTAGAAGAGGACGAGCCACCAAATCCGCAAGCAAATCCAGTCGCTTCTAAACCAAAAAATCCAGGGGTTTCTTTGCCTAAAGTTTCATTCAGAAAAGGCAAGTCACATTATCCCAAACCTGTTCGTTACATAAGAAACATTGTGCTTGCATATCTTGGTTTCTATTTAATTCTTGGTTTTCATGCTGCGAGTTCGCTCGACAAAATTCCGGCTGCAGCAAATGTAGCCATGTCGGACACTGCTGGAACCAACTGGTTGCTAGTCGGTTCTGATAGTCGCGAAGGATTAAGTAAAGCTGAACGTCAGCAACTTCATACCGGTGGTGACATGGGTCCGCAGCGCACCGACACAATCATGTTGATACACATTGGCGACAACGGAAAACCAACACTGATAAGTCTGCCGCGTGACTCTTATGTAACTATTCCTGCACACACAGCTTTAGATGGCTCCGCAGTTGAAGATCGAAAAAATAAAATTAATACTGCGTATGGCAAAGGTGGCGCCCCGTTGCTTGTAGAAACAGTTGAACGAAACACTGGTATGCACATTGATCACTACATGGAAGTGGGCTTTAAAGGTATTCGAGATATCACAGATGCAGTTAATGGTGTGAATATGTGTGTGTCAGCAGATGTGACGGATAAAAATTCGGGTTTGAATTTGCTGGCGGGATGCCAAGAACTCAATGGAAAAGATGCTCTGGCATATGTGCGAATGCGATACGCAGATCCAAAAGGTGATCTTGGTCGTGTTGAACGACAACAACAGTACTTAGGTGCTGTGATGAAAAAAGTGGCAACACCGGCTGTACTCCTTAATCCAATCAGCATGTGGAAGTTAGTTAACGCTGGAACAGCATCAGTTAATGTCGGAGCTTCTGATTCCGTAATGGACATTGCAAATCTTGCCAAGGCAATGCGAGGCCTATCTAATGGAAGTGGAACGTTGACCACAGTTCCGGTCGCAAATGCTGATGCCACGACAGCCGCTGGCTCATCAGTTCTCTGGGATGACGCCGCAGCTCGAGAACTCTTTGTTTCATTGGGTGCAAATTAGCCTCGATTGAGAGGTGATTATTAATTTCGCTATTTAGCGGACCAAGTACCAACCAAATCCCCTTGATCTCATAAGATTTTTCAAGAGAACCCCCAACAAGGAGAATCATGTCTGCATTTGCACATGTCGCCAGCCAGGAAGTAGCCCTGACTGGATCCAACTACACAACCGTGGTCATCGTCGCCCTGATTGCATTAGCTGCACTTGGTGTAGCGGCAGTTTTGGTACGCCAAGTATTGGCAGCCGACGAAGGTACCGTAAATATGAAAAACATTGCCAAGGCAATCCAGGAAGGCGCCTCGGCATATTTGAGTCGACAGTTCCGCACTCTTGGAATCTTTGCCACATTGGTTTTCTTCTTGCTATTCCTACTTCCAGCAGAAACCCAGAATGAGCGCATTGGTCGCTCACTTTTCTTCCTAGTTGGCGCATTATTTTCTGGCATCACCGGCTACATGGGTATGTGGCTTGCAGTTCGCGGAAACGTTCGCGTAGCTGCTGCAGCTAACACCAGCGGTGAACAAGAAGCAATGAAGATCGCTTTCCGCACCGGTGGTGTAGCTGGCATGTTCACAGTTGGACTTGGTTTGTTTGGCGCTGCAGTCGTTGTATTGGTTTACAAGGGTGAAGCACCAAAGGTTCTTGAAGGCTTTGGATTCGGTGCGGCACTGCTTGCAATGTTCATGCGCGTTGGTGGCGGTATCTTCACAAAAGCTGCTGATGTTGGCGCCGACCTTGTTGGAAAAGTTGAACAGGGTATTCCAGAAGATGACCCACGTAACGCTGCAACAATCGCAGACAACGTTGGTGACAACGTTGGCGACTGTGCCGGTATGGCTGCGGACCTGTTTGAGTCTTACGCAGTCACACTTGTTGCCGCTTTGATTCTTGGTAAAGCAGCATTCGGTGAAATTGGCTTGGTATTCCCACTTGTAGTTCCTGCAATCGGTGTACTTACCGCAGTCGTAGGTATCTTCGCAGTAACACCTCGTGCTGGCGATCGTTCTGGAATGAGTGCGATCAATCGTGGCTTCTTCTTGTCTGCAGTTATCAGCGCAGTGTTAGTAGCTGGCGCAGCTTACACATTCTTGCCAGCTACTCTTGGCGAACTTAAGTCCGTTGCTGATCCAACCTTCGGTTTGGCCGAAGGTGTATCCGTTAATCCACGCTTTATGGCAATTGGTGCAGTACTTATCGGTATCGTTTTGGCTGCCGCAATCCAGCAATTAACTGGGTATTTCACAGAAACTAATCGCAAGCCGGTAGATGACGTTTCCAAGTCATCACTAACTGGACCAGCAACTGTAATTCTTGCTGGTATCTCACTTGGTTTGGAATCAGCGGTTTACTCCGCACTTCTAATCGGCGCAGCCGTTTATGCAGCTTATGTATTAGGTGGCGCATCAGTGCTACTTGGATTGTTCGCAATCGCATTAGCGGGAACTGGGTTGCTAACAACTGTTGGCGTTATCGTTTCCATGGATACCTTCGGTCCAGTTTCTGATAACGCGCAAGGCATCGCAGAAATGTCTGGCGATGTCCATGGTGAAGGTGCACAAGTTCTAACAAACCTAGATGCAGTTGGTAACACAACTAAGGCCATCACTAAGGGAATTGCAATTGCAACTGCTGTGTTTGCGGCAACTGCATTGTTCGGAGCCTTCCGTGACTCTGTCGCGAATGCAGCGAAGAGCTTCACAACCAGTGACTTGCAATACTCCGGAACTTTGGACATCTCGAACCCGGCAAACCTATTCGGTTTGTTAATCGGTTCTGCAGTGGTCTTCATGTTCAGTGGACTAGCCATCAACGCAGTATCTCGCGCCGCAGGATCGGTGATCTTCGAAGTTCGCCGCCAGTTCCGTGAGAAGCCAGGCATCATGGCTGGTACCGAACTTCCGGATTACAGTCGTGTTGTAGACATTGTGACCAAGGATTCCTTGCGCGAACTAGCGACACCAGGTCTACTCGCAATCTTGACTCCGATTGCAGTTGGTTTCGGATTAGGCGTTGGCGCACTTGGCTCCTTCCTTGCGGGAACAATCGCAACCGGAACTTTGATGGCAGTGTTTCTATCCAACTCTGGTGGCGCTTGGGATAACGCGAAGAAGTTCGTTGAAGATGGACACTTCGGTGGCAAGGGCTCTGAAGCCCATGCCGCAACTGTTATCGGTGACACAGTTGGCGATCCATTCAAGGACACCGCAGGTCCTGCAATCAATCCATTGCTAAAGGTTATGAACCTGGTTGCATTGTTGATTGCACCTGCAGTTGTGGCAATGACTCTTGAGAACAAGGATGCAATCCGCATCGGTCTGGCACTTGCTGCTACTGCCGTAATTGTTATCTCGGTCATCATTTCTAAGCGTCGCCCAATCGCGGTTGGCGAAGAGGCAATGGCAAGCTAAGGGCAAACTCATCCAGAGAACCCCAGCCTCGCGGTTGGGGTTCTCTTTTTGCCCAAAAGTCGTTGCTATTAAAGGAAGAATCCGTTGATCCACAGGCAACAGCGACTCGCGGAACAGACTCGCCAGTTTGACAATGCCCCTAGGCGATAAGGCACACTCTCGGAGATAGCGCTTTTGACTCTATATATAGAGTCTTTTGCATTTGCCGAAGGGAATCCTTTTGTCGACACCACACCGCCTGGTTATCGTCGAATCTCCAGCCAAGGCTAAAACCATTCAAAAATACCTTGGCCCCGGTTACGAAGTGACAGCATCTGTAGGTCACGTTCGCGACCTTCCCGAGCGCGCTGTTGATGTTCCGGCAGAAATTAAGAAACAACCTTGGGGCCGAATGGCTATCGATGTTGAGGATGACTTCACCCCCTACTACGTTGTTAGCTCCAAAAAGAAGGACAAAGTTGCTGAGTTAAAGCGGATGCTTGCTGATGCCGACGAACTCTTGCTCGCAACTGACGAGGACCGCGAAGGTGAAGCAATCGCTTGGCACCTGATGGAGATCCTCCGACCAAAAGTTCCAGTGCGCCGAATGGTGTTCCACGAAATTACTCCGGAAGCAATTCGGCATGCAGCTGAATCAACCCGCGATCTAGACATGCAACTGGTTGATGCGCAAGAAACTCGTCGCTTAATCGACCGCCTTTATGGCTTTGAAGTTTCACCGGTGTTGTGGCGCAAAGTTCAAGCAGGTCTTTCTGCAGGTCGCGTGCAATCAGTTGCAACTCGACTAATTGTAGAAAAGGAACGCGAGCGCATTGCGTACAAGCGCGCTTCGTACTGGGACATCGAAGGAACTTTTGATCCGCAATCCTTTAGCGCGAACTTAGTTGCTGTTGACGGCAAGAAGATTGCACAAGGTAAAGATTTTGATTCCTTGGCGCAACTAAAAGATTCCAGCATCGTTCACCTTGATGAAGAAACAGCAAAGAGTTTGTGCACATCGCTTAGTGGCGCGAAGTTTGAAGTTCGATCAGTAGATGATCGTCCATACTCAAGCAAACCAAAAGCACCATTCATGACTTCGACAATGCAGCAAGCCGCATCAGGTCGATTGAAGTGGGGAGCGCAGCGCACTATGCGCGTCGCCCAAGCTTTGTATGAACGCGGCTACATCACTTATATGCGTACTGACTCAACAACCCTTTCTGATACTGCGTTGAATGCTGCGCGTAAACAAGCTGCCGAACTTTATGGCAGTGATCATGCTTCGGAAGCGCCACGCCGTTACGATCGCAAAGTTAAGAATGCCCAAGAGGCGCACGAAGCAATTCGTCCAGCCGGCGATGTTTTCCGCACCCCAGCTGAAGTTGCAGGCGAATTAGTTGGCGATGAGTTCGCGCTGTATGACTTAATTTGGAAGCGAACTGTTGCCAGCCAGATGGCAGATGCTAAAGGAACGACAGCAACAATTCGAATTGGTGCAACCAGCGGCGACGGACGTGATGCCGAATTCTCAGCAAGTGGAACAGTTATTACCTTCCGTGGCCACATGGCTGCTTATGACGATGCCGATGAAGATCAAGATGAAAAGAACGAAGCACGTCGCTTACCAGCATTAAAGGTGGGAGATCCGGTAACTGCAGTAGCACTCGAACCAAGTGGTCACTCAACAAATCCACCGGCTCGCTACACCGAAGCAACTTTGGTTCAAAAGCTTGAAGAACTGGGTATCGGTCGTCCTTCAACTTACGCAGCAATTGTCAGCCGCATCATTGACCAGGGGTATGTCTGGAAGCGGGGTAGCGCGTTGGTTCCGCACTTCTTGGCATTCACAGTTACTCGTTTGATGGAAGAAAACTTCACCCAGCTCGTTGACTATGACTTCACTGCTTCGCTTGAAGAAGTACTTGATGAAGTAGCAAACGGCGAACAAGGACGACTTGAAGTTCTAAAGCGCTTCTACTTCGGTGAAAAAACTGAAGGTTCAATTTTCCCAGGCCTTGCTCCATTGGTTTCGGTTTATGGTGACATCGATGCCCGCGCAATGGCTTCACTTCCAATTGAAGGTCATGAGGGAATTATTCGTGTTGGTAAGTATGGTCCTTACTTAGAACGCGGCGAAGGTGAAACCCTGCAACGCGCAAACATTCCACAGGACCTTGCGCCAGATGAAATGACAGCCGAAAAAGCTGAAGAACTTTTCAATGCTCCATCAGGTGAACGTGAACTTGGTGTCGACCCAGAAACCGAACGCGTCATCATGGCTAAGACTGGACGGTACGGTCCGTACTTCACGGAAGTTTTGCCGGAAGGTTCGCCAAAGAAAGAAAAGCCACGAACTGCATCGCTGTTCTCAACTATGGATGTTGAACAGGTTTCTCTTGATGATGCACTACGAATGTTTACTTTGCCGCGTGAAATTGGCTTAGACCCAACTGAAGGTGAGCCAATCACTTCGCAAAATGGTCGTTATGGTCCTTACTTATTGAAGGGTAAAGACTCCCGTACTTTGCCAGATGAAGAATCAATCTTCAGCTGCACACTGGAAGAAGCACTTGCCCTATTTGCGCAACCAAAACTTCGTCGAGGACGTGGACAAGCAGCCGGCCCACTCAAGGTTGTTGGCGTTGACCCTTCGACACAAAAAGAAGTTGTGGTTAGAGAAGGTCGTTTCGGCATCTACATCACTGATGGTGAAACTAATGCTTCACTTCGTGGTGGTGATTCAGTTGAAACTATTTCAATCGAACGCGCATCTGACTTATTGGCAGAACGCCGAGCAGCTGGTCCTTCGGTAAAGAAGCCAGCTGCGCGTAAAGCTGCGGCCAAGAAACCTCCAGTTAAAAAGAAAGCTACAGCCAAGAAAAAGGCTGCCAAAAAAACTGTCGGTGGCACAAAAGTAATTAGTGGTGCGGCTGCAAAAAAGGCAGCAGCAAAAACTAAGACCGGTGTTGGTTCAACGCCAGTTGAATCTGACGTCACACCAGTTGGCTAGAGTTTGAATCGTGACTACAGGACTGTTTATTGCAATTGAAGGCGGTGAAGGCGCTGGAAAATCTACTCATTCAAAGCGACTTGCTGAATACTTGCAATCCCTTGGGCATGAAGTAGTTCTGACTCGCGAACCCGGCGGAACCCCAACTGCTGAAAAGATCCGCAATATTTTGCTAGATCCAGAAATCACCGACATGCCTGATCTCACCGAGGCACTGTTATTTGCCGCCTCCCGCGCTGACCATGCAGCTAATTTGATCAGGCCGGCCCTAGAACGTGGAGCCACGGTTATTTGTGATCGCTACTTTGATTCATCCGTTGCCTATCAAGGTTTTTCTCGCGGACTAGGTGCGGATAAGGTTCGTGACTTAAGCCTTTGGGCAACTGACAACTTGATTCCAGATTTCACTATCTATTTAGATGTTCCAGCTGAAGCAGCAGAACA
>Ga0214921_10009809_pt1 | contig 12002 bp, 4 predicted proteins | sample LL1505_MetaG_FD_177992 | JGI IMG/M metagenome (GOLD analysis project Ga0214921, IMG submission 177992) | Freshwater microbial communities from Lake Lanier, Atlanta, Georgia, United States - LL-1505 | ecosystem: Environmental > Aquatic > Freshwater > Lake | place: USA: Georgia | collected 2015-05-28 | reverse complement strand
GCACTTTACCAATTATAATATCTTCGCTGGTAACATACTCATCTTTGCGAATAAATCCGCGTTCATCAAGCTTATCATAATTACCGGGTTTAGTACCACGTGTATATTTGGGATTAGGCTTTGCGAATTTCTCTTCCCGACCGCTAGATTGAATTTTTTTCTCATCATCTTTATACGTTCTATAGAATGTTGCTCTAAACAATCCACGGTCAACCGCACCCTTATTTAGGATAACACTATCTTCCATATTATAACCAGTATAGCTACCAATAGCAACTATTGCATTAACACCACACGGCAGCTCATCATAATTAATATACTTGGCAAATCGTGTTTTTACTAATGCACGCTCTAGATTATTAAGTACATAGGCAAGAGTATCCATTCGTTTCTGGTAATTGCTAGCATAGAGTCCAATGGATTGTTTACCCATCGCACAATTGCTAGAAAGGAATCCTCCTCCACCAGAACTACCGGCGATGAATGAATGATTTTTAGATTCAACTGTAATATCGGATACAAAAGGGCAAGCTACTTCTTCTATTCTAGCGAGTGGTATATAAACCATATTAGCTTGCCATTCTAGAGTAGTCGTTGGAAATGGCGATGTGGCACGTGAACTAACCGGAGAATTAGTCTGAGAATTAACTTTCGATTTGTATAGATTAATTCGTCTATATTCATCCTTAATCAATTCAGCTAGTTCTTCTTTAGTAGCATATGGATTGCTAGATAGACAAATACCAATTATAGTTTTTTGATTCATCTGTCCCACTTCCATCCATCCATCCGTTGTCATAAAACGATGATCCGCAGTTGCAATAATCGAACGTCCCGAGATAGTCTCAATACGATAAGTTTTATTTGGTGCCAATAGTGGAATAGTAAATTGTCTAATAACTTTTGTATCGCTTAATTCCATATTTTTGGGGTTGAATGTCATTACTTTATCGCCAATTTTAATCTTATCAATAGCTTTCCAGCTGCGGTCAGCCATTAGTACGGTCTCGTCTGGAGCTAAACATTGATAGCAATTACGAGGCGATTGATTATCATCCGGGAATGGAATTACACCAGCAACTGCACCAAGTATCAATCCCGGAAATATTTCACAATGGGTAAAAGTATTATTATAGGGTTCATGTGCCTTGTCTAAATCCTCAATAGTCATTGCAAAATAGCAATTATTAACTTCACACGAATCGACATATTCAATCACACCTTCAGTACCAAATAATTCAGTAATCTTACCTATTGACGATACGTGATTAGTGTATTCAATATTAGGGGTAGCCTTGGATTGTTCATAAAACTTTGGACTAATCAGAAAATTAAATGCATATCCTGTTTCTTTTAATGTAGCCATATATTCAGGTGTAATCCGCAAACGGTTTTCACCATCCACTATATACATCGGCCGAGTTATGCGACCCATATCAGTGTATATTTTAATTGTACGTTGCTCGATATTCCAATGAATTCCGGTGAATATATTAATATTGCCATTACGACGTTCACGACGTAGTGCAATAACAAATTTATCGGGTTCAGTAGTAATACCTAACCAATCACCATTCACAAAAACTAGTACATTGCTTGAAATATCACATCCTATCTCGCAGATATCAATCGGCTTAATCCCAATCGCCATAATTACTGATCGAACTACTTGGCTATTACTATTAGTTGTAATCTTTGCTGTCAACGAAAGATTCTTTACCAATCCAACTGGCTGGCCTTCTGGTGTCTCTGCAGGACAGAGATATCCCCAACTGCTGCCATGCAATTTTCTAGGTTTTACAATCTTGCCATTGCTGCCAGTCTTATCACTAGGTGAATTAACGCGGCGCAAATGCGAGATAAAACTTTGATGGCTAAGCCGATTCAATACCTGCGCAGTTCCGGCCTTAATATTACCTTTTCCGCCAGTCTTGATACCCCAATTGCCAGTCGCAAGAGCATATTTTAGACCTCCATCTATAATAGTCGGTTTAATGATTTTATAAATATTATTATTTGTAATAATTTCAAATACATCACGTTTAGACTTATTATTTTTTATTTCACGAGTAATGCTCTTTACCATATCCTTTACTAACTTATTGAAACATTGGCGGAATTGAATTGCTAACAAACGCCCAGGTGCATCAACACGCTTGTTTTCATAGGCATCTCGGTCATCATATGGCATATGGCCATTTTGTACCAGTATAAGCTTTCGAGTCATATATCCTAAAAATTTCGACTTCTTTGAATAATCTTTGCCTAAATGAGGAAGAATATCATCATCCAAAAGTTTTCTAACACACGCCATCTTATCATCATGACTAAGCCGCACTTCCTTATTAGGATTCTTAAATTTCAAATAATTGATAATAATTTCTTGAAATTTTTCAGGTTCCGCATCAGTGTTAATACAATGAGTACGACATACCTTCTTAAATCGTTCAAAACTGGATTTCAAAATTTCAGTAATAAATTTACCAAATTTATCATCCATATCCCAGGCGATATATTCAAATAATTTCTTATCAGTAGAAATACCAAGAGCCTTCATTAAGACGAATAGGGGAATAGGATTCTTGAGACTAGGATTTTCAAATTCTAAACTATTATCACGATACAGTAGACGAACTACATTTGCAATAACTACACTAAAGCATTGATCGTTAGAACACCGGATTTCAATTTCTTTGCACTTATTCTTCTTCTGATTATTAAACACGAATGGCTCATTCTCAGCAATACGTTCCTGGGAAATAATAACTTTCTCATTACCACCGATAATGAAATAACCACCGATATCATAAGCACATTCGCCATTTTGTTCTAGAGTGGTACCATCTTTTTTAACAAGAACACAATTGGCACCCATAACCATAATAGGAATACGGCCAAAATTAATGTTATTGAAGATTTCTTCTTTGACGTCTTCTTGGTCGTATGTCTCTAGAACCTCTTCACGTCCATCCACCCCGAGTTTCACTTCAGGGTTAGAACTAGTTCGCAGAATACGAGTTAAACGGACATTCATTGTAATAGGTGAACTATATGTAAGATTACGCAGCTTTGCAATATCCGGCCGCATCACCTTAAATGAACCATCATTCTCATAAATGGTTGGACGACCCAGATTATAATTTAAGAAATCGATATGTAATTCTAACTTATGCTTATTTGCATTGGAATTATAGTTGAAATAGAGTTTGCGAGTATTGAATTGTCTAATGACATCACCAATATCTTTCTCAATAAATTGCTTATAAGATGCGTGTTGATGATTAACTAATTCCCTATTACTATGTTGTGTTAAGATGGTATCAATTACATCAAATGTATCTTTATAATAATCAAAAGTATTTTGCGATGCCATGATAATCAATTATCAGTATATCTTCAAGTCTGTGATTTAATTTCTGTGAAAATAAAAATAAAATTAATAAATTTCAATTTTTTATTGGCTATAGAATATCAATTATTCTAGAGTAATATATAGCAGATATATTATCTTTTATATTCTAATTATCGGGTATCAGGTATCAGCGTGTTGATTTATAATTTATAATCTATAATCTATAATCTAATTCTAATTTATTATATATTAAATAAAAAATTGAAATTTATTATTAAAGATTAACATCATATAAAAGATATTGAGAGATAGATAGCTAGATATAATTAGAAATCATACTAAATTGTATATTACAATGTCCAACAAAAGCAAGAAGACTAAATTAGATTCTAGTCCTACTAAAAAGCCCGTGCATAATATACCTAAAAAAAACAATGCACCTGATTTATATTGTAATAATTGCTATGTATTATTGGATAATATTAAGAATTTTCATTATGTATTTACTGATGACTTTGGTGATATAGATGTTTGCGGTAAGTGTCTAGAACAATTAAATATGGTAAGTTCAAATATTCCACCTAACTTATTATCTCCATCACCTCCTGCGCCTCCTTCACCAACTCCTAAAGGTATAGTTTCTAATGTGCCTAAAATACGGTTAGTATTTTTAAATCCAGTTAATAATGTTAATGCTAATGCTAATACTAATACTAATGCTAATACTAATGCTAGTAATTCACCTCAAAAAGACAAAACAAAGAAACATAATAATAAAGATAAAGCTGGCAAAGATGGCAAAGATAGCAAAGATGGCAATGATGGCAAAGATGATTTTTCTAAATATTTTACACCGCCTAGTATCCAAGGAGAAAATAATGTATCAAGATGTAAATCAACTGGATGTGATGAAAACCAAGATGATTCTGGGTTATTATTCTTTCAGCAAATTTTGAATAGATTGCATGGTGTTGATAAAACATCTTGCACCAGTACAAGTTCGCACGATGAAGATGATGGGACTAATACTGAAGAAGAGGACGATACACCTTTAGAATTTGAATGGTTAGGAGATAATATTAAAACTATTGATGATCTCATAACTATTGGGAAATCGTATGATAGCCGTAAACGAAAACGCTATAATCTCAATCTAAAGCAACTAAATAATCTTGTTGCACCTCTAGAGGAATTAAAAGCTATGGTTGGGATGGCAGATGTAAAGAAAATTATTTTCGATCAGCTTATTTACTACTTACAGAATCTAGATGATAAAAATGTGGATATGTTGCATACAGTTATAGTCGGGCCACCTGGTGTTGGCAAAACACAACTCACGCATATAATTGCAAAGATATATAATCGTCTTGGATTCCTTAAGACTGATAAAGTAATATGTGCAAAACGTGATGATTTAATAGGTGAATATGTCGGGCAGACTGCACCCAAAACCCGTAAAGTGCTAGAACGGGCACTAGGTGGAGTACTTCTGCTAGATGAAATTTATTCATTAGCACCTACCAGCGATCGGGATTTTGCAAGGGAAGCTATAGATATGATTAATGTGTATCTTTCCGAACACGCTCACGACTTGGTATGCGTGGTTGCAGGATATAAGAAACCTACCTATGAGAAATTCTTTTCGCAAAATGAAGGTCTAGCTCGACGATTCACTCATCACTTTGAAATAAAAGGTTATACCCATGATGAACTCGCACAGATTTTCAAGAAGTATCTAGAAGGTCAAAAATGGTCTCTTGGTGCTAATCTAGAAGAGATTGGAGAGATTATCAAAGGAAATATCTCCATATTTCCTAATTTTGGTGGTGATATGGCAACATTATTCGCGTGTTGTAAGAAGGCGCATTCTCGTCGATTGTTGTGTATTTCTACGGAAGCAGAACTTGAAGCTACTAAAAAGAAAATACAAAAAACCGATATTCTAGAAGCTGTTGGAATCTATAAGGAAATTAAGGAAAAACATAGCTCCGCAGAAACAGAAGATAAGACTAAGTATATGCATATGTATTCCTAAATCGGTAGGAATATGTTTCGTTTTTTATTGTTTTGTTTATTGTTTTGTTTTGTGCTATTTGCCTCTATACAAATTAAACCATATGTAGTATTCAGTGCCAACTTAGTTTTATCCATACCTAAAATAATAAATCTTATATACAAATATTTATTTCATTTTAGTTTCTAGTAAATAGTACTTATTTACATTTCAAACAAAATCTAATAGAATATTAGAATACAAACAGATACATTATGAAAACAAAGCGCCCTATAAAACCTAATAAAATAATAACACAATCTAAAACTAAAACTAAATCTAAATCTGAATCTAAAACTAAATCTAAAACTAAAACTACATCAAATGCAATTATACCTAGCAAATCAAACAATAAAAAATCAAACAATGGATATGAATGGGGTTTAGGAATAGAACACGAATTTATACCTGTTATCCCCATTAAAGATTTTGAGGAATATAAGCATATTTATTCCATATTAAACAATAAAAAGTTAGATGATAATAACATCAATGTTAAAAATTTACAAAAAGAAATGGTACAAATTAAAAATACATTTTATATGAATATACCTATATATTATCCAGATAATTATTTATCAGAACATTTCCCTTTTTCTAATATGGAAAGGACTGGTAGTAAAGGTTTTTGGATGCTAGAAACAAAAAATATGAATTATAAAAATGTATCTCTAGACACACTTCTAACAGAAATTAATAAAAATACTAGAACTATTCTAGATGATTATAATAAAATACTAGCTGAACATTTCAAAGAGCAAATAAAAACACAAGTTAAATTACCCCGTTTTGATGAACCTAATGAAGGTTCAATCTTTTATCTTTATAATAAAGAAAATACACGCGAAAATTATTGGAATGCGCCTAAACCTAAAGTTCTATATGAACCAGAACAACCTACACATCTAGCAATAGATACTGCAGGTTCATATCATTTTTGGATTACATTACCTCATCGTGTAAATGATAACTATAAATCACTACATCAACGTGCTGCGTATCTTTTACAATCCATTGAACCACTTTTAATTGGTACATATTGTTCTCCTGACCCACGTATTACTACTAAAAATAAAAAATACTTATTTGCAGGTTCATTTAGAGGTGCAGTTAATAATTTTGCAAATTATGGTACATCACTTCTTCAGGATTACAATAACCAACTTATATTCAATCGCCAAATGAGTATTAAAGATATTACTATGCCGGGTAATATTGATTCAGAACACTATATATTCCAAATTAGAAAGCGATATTCAAATAATAAGACTAAAAAGAATTCTGCCAATAATGATATCGTGTACAATGATGAATTGGTTCGACAAAAACCAACTATAAAACCAAAATATATGTTTCTAGAAGATAAGCTAGAGAAACCCAATTTTTTCAATAGACCTTTCTTTTATAATCATAGTGATAGTGATGAAGATAAACTGAAACGAGTTAGTATAGGTTTAAATATTAGAAGAACAGAAGGCGTAAAAGGATTTGAATTTCGTATCATGGATCATCTTCCAGAACATATGTTGAAAAATCTATCCAAAGTAATTTATCTATGTGCGTGTATGTCATATGAAATATCTGGTGATGATTTAATACTAGCAGCAACTAATAAAGGATGGAATACCATGATTGCTTCTTCATTATTTAATGGATACAAAGCAAAACCCGAAGCCGGATATATTACTTTTCTAGAGAATCAATTTAAGATAGACTTACATTTTACAAAACAACCTAAAAATACAATTGAATTGCTAGAGTATTTAGTAGATAAATGTTGGGAAAAAATTATGAAAAATAAGAACAATGGATTATGGCTAATGCTAGGTGATGATAAAACTAAACCCAAGATTGAATCAAAAAATAAAGAAATTCTAGATAAATTATTGTGAATATGTAAATAAAAAACACTCGTGCATATCCCTTAAATGCCTATCGGTGTTTTAATACCTATAGCTTAGGCGGTCAAAGGATACACATCTGCATATTTATGACGATGTCTCTGGTACCAACCATTTATAAGCAACAAATCCCAATATTGCTAGCAACACTATTACTAGCAAACTATAAAATGCAGTTCGATATTCATAAATCACATTAGTAATCGCTAATGATGTGAGACCTGTCGGTGTTGGTGCCGGTGTTAGTATCGTTGTTGCTGTTGCGTTATTCTCAGATATAGTAGTCTGTGGTGTAGTAGATGTTTTTTGTATTTTTTCTGAATTACGCATTGCATCTTGCCGGCATTTACTTACAATAGCATTATTTTCATCTAGAATTGATGGATGTTCCTCGATGGATTGTGTTTTGGATAGTAATGTACTATTGCTAGTGCCTGACGTAGAATTTAAATCTGTTGGCAAACTAGCAGTAATCATAGGTGTAGGTGTAGGTGTAGGTGTCAGTGTCGGTGTCGTGGTTTGTGGATTTGTAGTTTCACTACTAGATAATCCTAGCTTATCCTCTAGAGTTTGTAATAGATTATTAGAACCAGTGGCAATAGGATAAGTCATTCCTACTGTAGTTTGAGCTGTTGTTTGGGAGCCAGATTTCAAGCTAGAGTTATAATCCTGTAATATTGAGGGTATTGTTCTTTTAGGAACCCTTTGCGGATCTTTATTATAATACAATTCGTGCTGGGATATGGCATCTGTAGAACTTTCTTCTTCTGGAATGAGTTCCAGTTTTATCTTAGTTGTTTTATTCTTTACTTTAACTATTTTCCCACCTTTGGCTAGGCATTCATCGCTATCTTCATTTCCTGTAATACCATTACCACCAACACACACGGTATCTAGCACTTCAATTGGAGCACCTGCGGGAATATCTGCAACATTGATATATCTACTGTATTTATCCGGATTATTGCGAATCACATTATTAAATAGTTTTGTTTGAATATCTAGAAGCGATAGATGTTCTGGAGTATATTCCGATAAGTCTTGTTTGCTTGCACCACTAGAAGGATTAGCAAAGTGTTCCCGGCGACTGGATTTTGGCTTGTTGTTATTATTGTTGTTATTTCTGGCACCACCAAAGAATTTTTCTACTACATCTGCTTGTTCCGCTTGAATACCCATTGCACATTCCCTATTAATTTCTCGATTAATCTGGCGGCTAGTAAGCTCTAGAGGTGTTATTCCAGCATTATTTTTTTGTTCTGTACTAACACCATGTTCGATTAACCATTGAATTATCTCACTTTTAGTATTACTTAACTCTGGCAAATTACCTAACACTGGCACACTTTCATCATCTTCTTTATAACTAGGACAATTCAAGATACAATAATGTATAAGATTATTCCCCTGCACATCCACACCTAGAACTGGTGAATTATTAGTATATAACATATTCACTATACGCATATCTCCGGTAGCCATTGCATAGAACATAGGCGTTTCACCCTTTTTGGTGGGAATAGTTAAGTCTATACCTTGACTTAATAGGGTAGCAATATTATCTAAATTACGCCCTTGTACCGCACAATGAATAGGTGTTTCTCCTAGTTTGTTCTGTATATTTAAATTAGCCTTTAAAGAAACTAGCATAATAAGAATATTATTATATTTAGACCCTGCAGCTAAATGTATCATACGGTTGCGATAATCATTATTTGAAAGTGGTATATCCACCTGTTTATATTTTCGAACATATTCTTTAACATACGATATATTACCTTCTAGAATTGCTTGAGATACTCTAGCATCATCTACTGTAGTATATTTCATATCCGCAATAGAATTTTGTAAAAGATTATTTACAGTTATAGTCTCCGCTGAATTACACGAATCATTATAGCAATCATTAACTAGATTAATTGCACGGAAGATGGTAGGATCTGTTGTGGGCTGGATAGTTGCCTTGGTAATTTTACAAATTAAATAAGGTGATGGGTCTTGCCATCCAGATTCTTTAACATTTTTCGTGGTAGAAAGCTTAATTGACATTAATTGCGAACCTTCATATATAGGCATAATCTTAGGGTATTTTTGAGTGAATTGTTTAGTAAAAGTTGTATCTGGCATAGCAGTTGGATCATTTGGATCACAACAAGTAGAAACGGAACAACCTTTAGCAGCAGATATCCGGTAAAGAGCGGTTTTCATAATATCTAAGTCTTCAGAGCTATAATCTCGCCCAGTATTTGGATTTATTCCGGTAATGCCATTTATATAGAATGGTGATATACAATTACAAGTCTTATCATTTTTTACTGATGCTAGTTTTAAATATGTTTCCATAGCTAGGAATTATACCTATTGCATATACTATAGTATAGAAGGATAAATATTTGCCATAAGAATACTATTATGAGATATATTTAAACCTAGCCCTAGCACAATTAACAAAGTATTTTAAATAAATTTTTATTTATACATATTTTATATTTTTATTTATTCATAGTGTAGGTACACCATTATACGTAATTGATATAAATAGAAAATAGAAAATAGAAAATATAAAATAGTAAAACAAAAAGCACATATCACATAAAAATAATTTATATAGCCTCCATCATTGGTGGTGGTGGTTGTGCTACTGGTGCCGCAGCTGGCTGAGCTGTACCAAATGGATTTTGAATTGCACTAGGACTATCTTGTTGTTGTGCAGGAGCAAAACCAGGAGCGCCACCCGGTCCGCGTGCATTTCGAGGTTTATTGTGAACACAGGATTGATAATTAGCATTCCACCTGCATGATGTGTCAGCAGCGCAACTACCTGGATCTGTATGTTCCTTACAATATATTATTTTTGGTTTTGGTGGTTGTGCCTGATATGGTGGTTGTGCCTGTTGGTATTCTGGTAATACCTGTGGCGCCTGTTGATATTGTGGTGGTGCCTGTTGCGCCTGATATGGTGGTGGTGCCGGTGCTGGTCCGCCTAAAATGTCTTGTTTTTTACCTGCAAAATCAGTAGTTAGTTGGGTGGGTGGAAATGCACCAGGAGGTGCCATACCAGGTGGACTAGTACCGGTGGGTAAAGTAGTAATTCCTGGCGTAGCAGCGGGGCGTTTTTCAGATGGACGTTTATATATACTCGGTTTAGATTGTTTTTTGGATAATTGCATAGATTTCAAATCAATCATACTAGCTAATTTATTAGAAGGTTCCCGTTTTTTCCGTGCAAAGGATTTTATAGATTCCTTACTATTACCGATATCTATATCACCCATACTAGAATTATTTTCATTAGCAATTCCTGAATGGCTTCTATATTTACCCGATTTGCCTGATGTTTTTTTACTTTTTAATAAAGTTGATATGCTATCTACGCCAGAAGATTTCTTTGTTCTTTTTCTTCTAGAACTCTGCCCTACATTGCTACCGCGACCAATTTCTACCAATGCAGTCCGGCGTCTTAGATTTTTCTTAGTTGTGCCAAGAATATCTTTTAGTGCTGCTCGGGTTCCACCTGCATCAATTACATATCCATTGTGATCAAGTGTCCGGCTCTTCTTAATATTTTCAATTGTAGTAATATGAAGAATGAATTGGGATTTTCCTATTTCTACCGACATATACTTAATTAGCATATGTTCGCGACCCGCAAAACTTGTTTCTAAAATATATTTCACCTGATTAAGAATATGTTCCCTACGAAATGCGCTAGGGGTAGGTTCTTTTTCAATATGATAATTACGAAATAATAGAGACATACTAGTATCTACTTTAGCTCCTTGGGTAATTACATCCTTCATAATGACTTTTTGAAAAAGATTTTTCATACCGGAAAAATTGGCATAATCATCTAATTTATTAAGATTTGATAAATGCTCTTTGAATGATTTATTATAATCTTTAGTAGCTGTCTCCATAGATTCATAATTTTTTATTAAACTAGCTTCACTAGTTTTAGTCTTTTTAATAACACCGCCAAACGAATTACTACTACTACCAAATAATCCACCACCCTTTATGGTAATACTTGATTTTGAATGAGTTTTTGCCATTTTATAAACTTGGGCGCGTATATCTGTAATAAATCTAGATATTTATTTACTTGTAAATAAGAATTCTTATGTATGATATAAAAATTAAGATATTCCTAGTAGTTATATCACATATATTTATTCAATAACCAGTTAAATATATATTGAATCATTTCATAAAAATTCTTCTAGAAAAATAGAATGAAGCAGGTTGGTGAATATCAAATCACTCATACCAATATTGCAAAGGGTGCATTTGCTTCAATTCACAAAGGCAAACATATTTATAGTGATTATATAGTTGCTATAAAGGAAATAAAACTCAATGGAGAACCTATAAAAAATTATATTAAAAGAGAAATTGAAATTCATCGTTCTCTAGATCATCCTAATATAGTACGTGTTCTAGATGTAATTTATGATACAACGACATCACAACCATCACAACACCCACAACACACACAACACCCACAACACCCACAACACCCACAACACCCACAACCATCACGGCCATCGCATAATACGTCTATATATATAATTATGGAGTATTGTACATATGGTGATTTGCAAAAATTTCAAAACAAAAAACCATTTAGCCATAAACACATACAATATTATATGTTGCAATTACGGGATGCCTTGCAATATTTACGAACTAAAAATAT
>Ga0214921_10009808_pt1 | contig 12003 bp, 14 predicted proteins | sample LL1505_MetaG_FD_177992 | JGI IMG/M metagenome (GOLD analysis project Ga0214921, IMG submission 177992) | Freshwater microbial communities from Lake Lanier, Atlanta, Georgia, United States - LL-1505 | ecosystem: Environmental > Aquatic > Freshwater > Lake | place: USA: Georgia | collected... | reverse complement strand
ACGTGGTATACTAATGCACTTACGTCTGCACAAGGTGTGAATGTTAGTGGTTGGGTATTTGAAATTCCTGATTTTAATGCATCTGGTTTTACTATATCTTATAATGGTGTTGCAACAGATCTAACAACTAGATATCTTAAGAAAACTGAATTAATTGATCGGTATCCTTCATTAGCATCTTATGTTGGTGGAAAAATTAATCCAGGATTATGGGGATGGGGAAGAGGTAATCTTGGAGTACTTGGAAATGGTGCTAATGTGAAATATTCTTCACCCATTCAGATTGGAACACTAACTACTTGGAAACAAGTATCATCAATAAATTATGCTTTATCTATCAGAACTGATGGAACATTATGGGCATGGGGAGATGGATCTGCTGGTCAATTAGGAAATGCTAGTGCAGGAGCAGCATATTCGTCACCTGTACAAATTGGTGCACTAACTGACTGGAATCAAATTAATGCAGGAGCAGCATCGTTTGGCATAAGAACAAATGGCACACTATGGTCTTGGGGATCTAATAGCTCTGGAATACTTGGAAGAAGTCTTGCGGTAACATTGCAATATTCATCACCTGTACAAATCGGTGCATTAACAAACTGGAAAAAAATTCAATCAAATGGTGGGTCTGCCGTAGCACTCACAACAGCCGGAACCATATTCTCTTGGGGTGATAACACATACGGACAACTTGGTCGTGCAAATATTATTAGCTATTCTTCTCCTGTTCAAGTTGGAGCACTAACAACTTGGTCAGATATTGCTGTTGGTGAAGGCTTTATGTATGGATTAAAAACTGATGGAACTCTTTGGTCATGGGGAAAAAATGATTTAGGACAACTTGGAAATAGTACTACTATTAATTACTCATCTCCTATTCAAGTTGGAGCACTATCTGATTGGAAACAAATTTCAGGTGGAACTTGGTTGGGTGGAGCAGTTAAAACTGATGGAACTCTTTGGGTTTGGGGATGGGGCGCATATGGACAGATGGGAAATGCAGATGTAGTAAGCTATTCATCTCCTATTCAAGTTGGAAGCTTATCAAGTTGGAAGCAAGCATTATTTCCCGTTGGTGACATGTATTGTGCATGGGCTTTAAAAACAGATGGCACAGTATGGAGTTGGGGTAGAAATAATGATGGTCAATTAGGAATTAATAATGTCATTGATTATTCATCTCCTGTGCAGGTTGGAGCCATAAATAACTGGAAATCTATTTCTGGTGGTTATTATGCAGTATTCGGAATATTGGATGGGTATCAATAATGTCTTCAACGAAATATACATTCGCAGTACAAAATGCAGATGGTACTCCATCTGATACTATCATCGATCTCGGTGATGTTCTAGTTGAGAAGGTGCAGTTTCAAACATCAAACTTATGGGGATGGGGATCTGGTGCTAATGGAAGCATTGGAAATAGTTCAGCAGTCGATTACTCTTCTCCTGTTCAAGTTGGAGCATTATCAGTTTGGAAAATGGTATCAAGCGGAACTTCATCACAGCACGCAATAAAAACTGATGGTACATTATGGGGATGGGGATCTGGTGCATCTGGATCGATAGGTAATGGAACAGTTGGTATTAAATATAGTTCGCCTGTTCAGATCGGTTCACTAACCAATTGGAAAATGGTATCAAGTGGGACCGAAACTGTTGCTGCTGTTACTACTGATGGAAAAATTTATGTATGGGGCAATAACGCTGGTTACACTATAAACAATACTGTCACAGTTAATTACTCTTCTCCTGTTCAAATCGGTGCATTAACTAACTGGAATATTGTTGCTGTTAATTCTGGTCATGCAGCAGCAATAAAAACTGATGGAACATTATGGACTTGGGGTTCTGGATCTGGTAATGTGTATTCAAATTTAATAGCGTATTACTCTTCTCCTGTTCAAGTTGGATCATTAACTAATTGGACAAGTGTTGCTGTAGATGTAAATGGCCTTATCACTGGTGCAATTACAAGAGATGGATCACTTTACATGTGGGGTGCTACAACAAACTGTTCTCTAGGGAATGGTACAAATATATCTTATAGTTCACCAATACAAATTGGTACATTAAACAGTTGGAAATCTGTAAGCATAGGAACATCACATGTATCAGCCATAAAAACAGATGGAACAATATGGACTTGGGGAAAAAATAACTTTTTACAGTTAGGTTTAAACTTAAGTGATGCCACACTCCAGTATTCTTCTCCTGTTCAAATAGGTGCACTAACTACATGGAAACAACTTAAAGCTGGAACTAATGGATCATATGCTGTAAAAACTGATGGTAGTCTTTGGTCATGGGGTCGTAATAACTTTGGACAAATAGGAAATGCATCAGCTACAGCTTATTTTTCATCTCCCGTACAAATTGGTTCTTTAAATATATGGAAGTCAGTTTCTGGAGATCAGACTGTTCATGCTATAGCAGTTCCACAGTTCGGCATGTAAGTCACATATATATTATCATGTTTTGTTTGATTGAAGGTATACAATGGTCTATAACATTAGTTCATCCACGTTTGGTCCTCTAGGCACACGAAATGGCGACTTGATCGCCATTCTTAATATTATTCAGCACATGAGATTGAAGGATCCTTCAATCAAGTTTCATTTTCTTCCTGGTGCTTTAAATAAAGAAGACTATATCTATAAGTTCTTTAGAATTCTTAGTAAGCTCACTGATTGTTTTTCTGAAGATATTGGAACAACAACGCTTCCATGGAAAGACGTGAGCGTATGGGACTATCGTGATATCATCGGTGATCATGTTACTATAAAAAATCCATATCCTAAAGAAAAGAAAGTTGTTATATTTCCTTTATATGATGCACAATATAATGTCCAAAGAAACTGGTCTAAAGAACTGTTTGCAGATATCTTAGAAGAATGCAATGCAAAATATCCTGATCATAAAAAAATCATTTGCTCAAAGGACATGCTGTATCGTGACATGAATCCTCATGGGTTTGAAGTTGAATATGACTTTGAGACAAATATAAATCATATTATGACAGCTGATGTTTTCTATGGTGGAGATACTGGTGTATCTCACTTTGCATCAGCATTAGATAATGGTCCGCATCCCATCTATCTGTACTCATCACGATGCTTAATTCATACAATTCCATTTCATTATCTAAGTCAACGTAAGGGTGAGTTTAGAAAGTTTTGGGTAAATTTTACTGGGGCAAAATTATGAAGATTAATCTTGGCAGTGGTTTTAAACGATTTGATGGTTTCTTAAATGTAGATGATGATCCATTAGTTCATCCTGACTATACAGTAAATCTAGATGATGTTAATGTCAAACTTCCATTTGAAGATAATTCTATTGAAGAGATCAAAGCTCATCATATCCTTGAACATATCGGAGATGGATTTATTCCATTGATGAAGGAGATGCATCGAGTCTGTAAACATGGTGCTATCGTTGACATCATCGTTCCACACCATCAGCATGACGTATTCTACGGAGATCCTACTCATAAGAGACCGATTACTGTGAACATCATGAACATGTTCAGTAAGAAGTTCTGTAAGCATCACATGGAAACTATTGGATCAAGTTCTGGTATGGCGTACAAGTATGATATGGACTTTGATGTTATTTGGTATGATTTTGAATACGATCAATTCTATCATCCATTGATTCAAAGCATTCATGAAAAAAGAGATAATGGAACTTTGTCTGAAGAAGAATTGTTTATATTCACAAGACTTATGAGAGAGGCAACAAACGTTGCTATGAACACCTTAATTAAATTGGCGGCAGTAAAAGAATGATTACCTCATTTAAACTAGTATATGATTCATGTTGTGCTGCAAAAACAGACATCAATGAACATCTACCCACACTATATGAATATGCAAAGAGATGTCAGTTTATTACAGAGATGGGTGTAAGAGATGGTCAAAGTACCTCTGCATTCTTATATGCAAACCCATTAAGATTAATATCATATGACCTTGATATCCATCCTGTAGTCCAAAAGTGGTTTAATATTGCACAAGCTAGTGGATGGGACTATCATTATATTGAAGCAAATACTCTAGAGATTGAGATAGAACCTACAGAATTTCTCTTTATAGATACTCTACACCAGTATGGACAGCTTAAAAAAGAACTTAAGCTGCATGCTGATAAAGTAAGTAAGTACATCGCATTTCATGATACTGTAACATACGGTCAATGGGGACAAGATCCTTCTGTTGAATTTGGATATAATGGTGGGATGGGTATTGCATTTGCTATCAACCAATTCCTGATCATGAATAAAGAATGGAAAGTAGTTCATGAAGCAACACATAATAATGGCTTATTGATTATTGAGAGACAGAATGAAATTAGATGATTATGCAAAAAACGATCCATTGTCAATGATCGTTGAGTTCCTAGAAAAACATAATGAAGATAAACTAGCAGAAAATCTATTAGATGTGTTTGCTAATTATTCTGCTGATATAGAACAATTTAATCTGATAGCAAAACTATATCTTGATCTAAGGAATGCAGAAAAGGCTGAGAAGTATGCATTGAAGGTTCTTGATATGGTACAGGATAATCAAGGGAAATACAACTGTCGTGCAAATCTTGCAAAGATGTATAATAACTTGAATATACCAGAAAAGTCTTTATATTATTCTAAGCTTAATGATGCGGTCCAACCAAATTCTGTTGATGTGTTACTTGAGATGGTGTTCTCTCATTACCTTCTAGGAAATAAGATTGATTCAGAAAAGATATTGAGAGATCTAAAAGCAAGAGAAGATACTCTATCTGAAAGACATCGTGATATAGTGAACTTCAATCTAGGTACATATGATATGGAAAAAGGTGAGTTCTTAAAAGGGCTTGCTGGATTCTTGATTAATGTAAAGAAACTAGAACTTTGGTTTTCTCCAAAAGAACTGCCATACATTTACTGGGCAGGTGGTAAATTTCCAGGGAAAACTCTTGTCTTATTCATGGAAGGTGGTGGTATAGGAGATGAGTTCATCACGATTCGTTGGATGGACAAATTGAAAGAAATGGGATTTAAACCTGTTTACTATACACTGAGAAAAGATCTGATGGATATCTTTAATCGATGTGGATATGAGACTGTCATGAATCTCGATAATATACCTGAAGATGCGATGTGGACCTATGCAATGCAAGTTCCTCTATGGCTACAGGTTACAGAAGAAGAAGTTATCAAAGAAAGATATTTGTCTCCATCTGAAGAAGCTAGAGAAAAATGGGCGTTTATAAAAAATTCTAAAGCTATAAAGATCGGTGTTCGTTGGCAGGGTAATGCAAAGAATGAAAGAGATCTGCATCGTCAAGTTCCTCTAGACGGTATGATGAATATGATTAAGACTACATTTGCTGGAAGAGATGTAGAGATCTATTCTTTGCAGATCGGTGATGGAGTTGAATTAGCAGAAAAATACCCAGAGCTTATAGATCATACAGATAAGATTGAATCATATGATGATACATTTGCATTAGTTGAAAATCTAGATCTTGTTATCACATCATGTACTTCTGTGTTGCATGCCGCAGCTATCATGGGAACTAAGACGTATGGATTAATTCCAATCTCTGCATATTTTACATGGTTAAGCCCACCACTACCAGGAAGAAGCGAATATTCGAGTATATGGTATGGAGATAATCTAAAAGTGTTTAAACAGACTAAACCTAAGAACTGGGATCTGCCATTAGAGCAGATGAAAGAAGAAATTTTGAAAGATATAAATGAACAATGATTTTTATACATTTGTAGTACTATCGACGATCAACACAGATCATGGTCCAGTTGATGGTAAGAAAAGATTCGATGAACTGCAGGAAACATTTAAGTCTATACACAAAAAGGTTTCTGACGTAAGAATCATCTACATTGATAACTCTATAGTGCCATTAACTCAAGAACAAGTTGATATAATTAATCCTCAGGTTGATGTGTTTGTTCAGATGGAACATAATCTTTTTACTCGTCTTGCTAATAAGATTCATTCAAAAGGTGTAGGCGAGATATACATGATGGAATTAGCACTTCGAATCATGAAAGAAAAAGGATTAATTGGCAAACGTATATTCAAATTAACTGGAAGATATAGACTCACAGACACATTCGATATTACAGAATATGAAAAAGAATACTGGAATGGAATGTATTGTTTTAAAGTAAATGAATGGGATGTTACTCTAGATCAGTGGAAAACAAGAGAGCGTGTCATCTATTTTGAAACTAGATTATGGTCTATGGATGCAAGTCTTTTTGATGAATACTATAATTTGATTCCACAGATGTTTGACTTCATTATGTTACAGAAACACAATATTGAAATTGGGCACTTCTATAATATTCCACATCAGAAGGTAATTGATCCTGATGTTATGCATATTGAAGGAATAGCTGGAGATACTGGAGTCTATAGAGCAGAATGAAAAAGATATTTGTGAATGGTACGTTTGATATCCTGCATCCTGGACATCTACGTCTTTTAAATTATGCGAAAAGCCAGGGAGATTATCTTTTAGTTGCTATTGATACTGATGTTCGTGTTAAAAGATTAAAGGGAGAGTCTAGACCAATCAATAATCAATTCGAAAGAAAAGAGATGTTGATGAATCTAAAGGCTGTAGATGATGTCGTATTTTTTGAGACTGAAGAAGAACTGTGTACTTATATTAGCAATTGTAGTATAATTATAAAAGGTTCCGATCATAAGCCTAATTATAATCCTAGCAAATATCCAATCCCTACTATATGGTTTGATAGAATAGATGAATACTCAACAACAAACAAAATTCAAGATATTGCTTCTAGGTGATACCTGTGTAGATGCATATCAATATGGTACTGTAGAAAGAATTAGTCCTGAAGCTCCAGTTCCTATATTTACACCATCACATTCTGATACTCGTAAAGGTATGTCATGGAATGTACACTCAAACTTATTAAATCTAGGATGCGATGTAGATCATCATGCTGGTATTCGATCATGTAAAAAGACTAGGTATATCGACTTAAAAAGCAAACAGCAGATATTAAGAATCGATGAGGATCAGATATCAAAACCTATAAACTTTATATGGGATCCTCTTTGGTTAAACTCGTATCATGCTGTAGTCATCAGTGATTACGATAAAGGATCCATTACATACACGATAATTGATAGCATATTAGATATGTATACCGGTCCTGTCTTTATAGATACCAAGAAAACAGACTTAGCTAGGTTTAGCAAAATTAAAGAGAATGAAAATCCTATAGTTAAGATCAATGAAAAAGAATATAATTCTAGAACAAGTGGTGGCGCAGGCGTTATTGTAACTAAAGGAAAACGGGGTGCTTCATATAATGGAGTTGATTATCTTGCACCTCATACTGAAGTATTTGATGTGTGTGGAGCTGGAGATACATTTTTAGCTGCGTTATGCTACAATTATATACAGACAAAGGATATCCCAACTGCTATTAAATTTGCAAATATAGCAGCATCCGTTACTGTAAAGCATATTGGCGTATATGCTCCAACTTTAGAGGAAATTGAAGATGCGAGCAATCGGTAAAGTAGATAAAGGTTGGGGTCATGAAGATATATGGGTGACCAACGATAAATACTGCGGCAAGTTCATGCATTTCAAAGAGGGCAAAAAGTTCTCTATGCATTTTCATGCAGTAAAGGATGAAACTTGGTACGTGCTTTCAGGTGAATTTGAAGTTAGATGGATAAACACTAAAGATGCTAGTCATGATTCAAGAATACTCAGACAAGGTGATGTGTGGCACAACCCACCATTATTTCCACATCAATTAATTTGTAATGTAGAAGGTACTATTGTAGAAGTGTCTACTCCTGATTCAGAAGAAGATAACTACAGAGTTTCTCCAGGAGATTCACAGAGATGAAGATTCTTATTACAGGATACAAAGGATTTATTGGTCAGAACTTTGTCAATAAACTTAAAGATAAGCACGAGATTTCACTATTTGAATGGTTAGATTCTCCACCAGACTTTGAAGGATTAGATTGGGTCATTCATCTAGGTGCAATATCTTCTACTACAGAAACTAATGTAGAGAAGGTGATGATGCAGAACTTTGATTTTACTACATGGCTTCTTAAAAAATGTGTAAAGCATAAAGTCAATCTTCAATATGCGTCATCTGCTTCTGTGTATGGTCTTGGTATTAACTTCAATGAATCTGCACCAAAAGATCCTAGAACTCCATATGCATGGTCGAAATACCTATTTGATAGATTAGAACCACAATGGATAGATGAAGATATTCGTATTCAAGGCTTTCGATACTTCAATGTCCATGGTCCGCATGAAGAACATAAAGGTAATCAAGCAAGCCCATACTATCAGTTCATGAAACAAGCAGAAGCTGGACAAATTAAAGTCTTCGAAGGTAGTAAAGATTTTAAGCGTGATTTTATTCATGTTGATGATGTGTTTGATATTCAGATGAAGTTCTTAGATATTAAAGAAAATGGCATCTGGAATGTGGGATCAGGTAAACCTAAGAGCTTCTATGAAGTTGCGCAGCTCTACAATGTCTCTATTGTTGAGATTCCTATGCCAGAAAATCTTAAAAACAGCTATCAAAGCTATACATGTGCTGATTTGACCAAATTAAATAGATCTCTGGGTTTGTAATTCTATTGCAATATAAATACTCCATTATTATAGGAGTAAAATATGGCAGCCCCAACTACCCGCGAAACGTTTAAACAATATTGCTTAAGAAGACTGGGTAAACCAGTTATTGAGATCAATGTAGATGATACTCAGGTAGAAGATCGTATCGATGATGCTCTTAGATACTACTGGGATTATCATTTTGACGGCACCGAAAAAATCTACTATAAGCATCAAGTCGATGCTACTACCAAGACAAACAAATATATTACACTCCCTGAGAATATCATTGGAGCAGTAAGCGTGTTCTCTATTGGTGATCCTTCCATTCGTTCAGACGATCTATTCAACATTCGTTATCAGATCGCTTTGAATGATCTCTATACATTGACTTCTGTGTCAATGGTTCCATACTACATGACATTCCAACATCTACAACTTATTCAAGAGTTGCTAGTTGGTAAACAACCTATCCGCTTCAATCGTAATAGAAATCAGATCTATATCGATATGGACTGGAATATTATTAACATTGGTGAATATCTATTGATCGAAGCGTATGAGATAGTTGATCCTACAACGTTTACAGATGTATGGAAAGATAATTGGTTGATGAGATATGCAACTGCTTTGATTAAGAAACAGTGGGGATCTAATCTAACTAAATTTATTGGTATGAATATGCCAGGTGGAGTTCAATTCAATGGTGAGAAGATCTATGATGATGCTGTAACAGAGGTCAAAGAACTAGAAGACACGATGATTAATTCCTACTCGTTGCCAGTGCTAGATATGGTGGGATAATATGTCAACCAATCAGTATTTTAATAATTACACAAGTGCAGCTGAACAATCTCTAGTTAACGATCTAGTCATTGAATCTATTAAGATGTATGGCATGGACATGTACTATTGTCCTAGAACTATAGTTGAAAAAGACGAGATCTATGGTGAGTCTCCTATCCATAAGTACATAGCAAATTATCCTGTTGAGATGTATATTAAGAACGTAGATGGTTTTGAAGGTGATGGACATCTATTATCTAAATTTGGTTTAGAGATCAGAGATCAGATTACATTTTCAGTATCACAGACAAGATTTGCAACTGCAGTAGGAACACCTGCATCAATCCTTCGTCCTAATGAAGGTGACATAATCTACTTTCCATTGAATCAAAAAGTGTTTGTTGTTAAGTATACTGATCGCAGAGCAATATTCTTTCAATTTGGTTCATTACAAACATATGATTTAACATGTGAAGTCTTTGAGTACAGCAGCGAAAGGTTAAATACAGGTCTTGCTGCAGTTGATAATATTGAAAGAGATTTTTCTCTTGCTACAACTTCATATGCGCTGTATACGAATGATAGTCTACAGATTCTAGGTTCAGACGGATATCCGATATTACAATCAGGATATAACTTCTCTACTCAAGCAGGTGATAGCTTCGAAGATAATACCGAGTTTGAACTTGAAGGAGCTGATATTATCGACTTCAGTGAAGCGGATCCATTTAGTGAGGGACACTTCTAGAAGTACCATATATTATAAATACTTTCATAATATATGGAGGTATTTATGGAGAAATATGGTTTTATATACATTTGGCGTGATAAGAAACATAACAGATATTACATTGGGTCACATTGGGGAACTGAAGACGATGGATATATTTGTAGTTCAAGATGGATGAGAAAGTCTTATAAAAGAAGACCAACTGATTTTAGAAGAAAAATTTTATCTAGGATAGGTACATCACGAATCGACCTATTGCAAGAAGAATATAAATGGTTATCAATGATCACCGATGATTTGCTTGGTAAAAAGTATTATAATTTGACAAAGCATATGAATGGACATTGGACTACAGATCCAGATAAAGTAAAAATAATAGGTAAAAAAATATCTGAAGCTAATATTGGAAAGTCTAAAAATAAAGGTAGAATTATTCCCTTAGAAACACGACAAAAAATATCTAAGACGTGTTCATTATCTATGAAAATATATTATCAAAAATATCTTAGAAGTGAATCAACATGTAAAAAGATATCTGAAAACACTAAACGTCTTCAAATAGAAGGAAAAATTGGCATGCATGGTAAAACTCATAGCGCTGAAACTAAGCATAAAATGAGTATGAATAATGCAATGAACAATGAAGAGTTGCGAAAAAAGATTGGTGATTCAAATAGAGGATCCCGTGCGTTGATTTTAAATGGAATAAAAAAGATGGCAAAACCAAATACAGACAAATGGAATCAGCTTCTGGCTGAAGGCTATATTCCTATTGAAAGAGGACTTAATTAATGTTTGAAACATATTATCACGGGATCATTCGAAAGTATATCATCCTTTTTGGAACCCTATTTAACGATATCTATATCAATCGTAAAGGGAAAACTACTGATCAAGACTTTGTACAAACGATGCGTGTACCATTATCATATGGACCAAAAGAAAAGTTTTTAGCTCGTACCGATGGTGATCCATCATTTACACGTCCTACTGCAATCGTTCTTCCTCGTATGTCATTTGAGATTGCTGATATTGCGTATGCTGGAGATAGACGTCTACCAAAGATTAATAAGATCGTTAAAGTAGATCCAAATAATCCGTCTAAGATGACATATGCATATAACCCGGTTCCTTATGATATTACAGTTGAACTAAGTGTTATGACTAAGAATGCAGATGATGGTACTCAGATTATTGAACAGATCTTACCATATTTTGCTCCTGAATTTACAGCTACAATTAATGTATTACCTGATGTAGATGCAAAATTAGATATTCCTATTGCTCTTAATACAGTCACATATCAAGATACGTATGAAGGTGATTTTATTAATAGAAGAGCTATTATATGGACTTTGAACTTTACAATAAAAGGATATCTATTTGGACCTACAAAAACAGGTGGTGTTATTAAAATGGCTAATACTAATGTATTTGCTGATGTTACGCCTGGAACTAATGATATAGTAATAGCGAATACTGCAATTCCTAATGAACGTGTAAAAGTAACACCAGGTCTTACTGCAGCAAATACAGCTACTGGTGATAGTGCAAATAGTATTCCAATAGCAAATATTAAAGCTTCAGACAATTATGGATTTATCAAAGACTTTTTAGGAGTCCCTGAATGAATGATATAGATCGATCACTGGGATTAAGATCAATTACTGATGTTAATGTAATTGAGATGGCTCCAAGTAATAAAGTTGCACCATACGTACCTCAAACAACAGCTGAGGAAGACTTTGATTACGCAAGAGATAATATCAAAGGCGCTATTGATAATGGAACAGAAGCACTAGAACAATTAATTGATATCGCAGATCAATCACAGC
>Ga0214921_10009806_pt1 | contig 12004 bp, 10 predicted proteins | sample LL1505_MetaG_FD_177992 | JGI IMG/M metagenome (GOLD analysis project Ga0214921, IMG submission 177992) | Freshwater microbial communities from Lake Lanier, Atlanta, Georgia, United States - LL-1505 | ecosystem: Environmental > Aquatic > Freshwater > Lake | place: USA: Georgia | collected... | reverse complement strand
AGTAGCAGGTAGAGGCGGCGACGGTCGGCTCTGCAGGACAAAACCGGTTAAGGAAAATCCAAGTGGCTATTAAGAAGAAGGCTCAAGTGCAAGGACCACGTGTGTGGACCGTTGCCGAGCTCGGTGCTTTCTACACAGAGCACCGTTCAGAGCTTCTCGCCCACGCTAATCGCGTACTTAAGGATTCCGCTAAGGCTGAAGAAATCACACAAGATGCGTTAATCAAGTTCATGTTGGCTGCTCCAGAACTCGAGTCAACGGATCACGCGCTTTCTTATTTACACCGCACAATTGAAAATCTTTGCATCGATCTTTTCCGTCTAGAAGGACGTCGTCCAAACCTTGTAGTTCTAGATGATGCCACTGCAGAAGTTGAGGCTGCATGGCAAGTAGATGGTGATCACTCATCTGTCATCTCAGCTGCAGAAGATGCAGCAATTATTCGTCAAGCACTAGCGATGTTATCCCCAGCAGAGCGCGCAGCTTTGGTCATGTGGGAGATGGAGGGTCGTTCAACTTCCGAGATCGCATCCGAGCTCGGTATCAAAGAGTCCGCAGTTCGTCACACAGTCTCACGTGCTCGCGCTTCCCTTCGTCGCGTTCTTTCTGAACTCGTTATCGATGAAGAGCGTGGCCTTACTGCCCTCGACATGCTCTCTTCCTCTTATAAGAAGGCAGCGGAGATTGCACAGAAGTCTTCCAAGGTTGCGTTATCGCTTCTCCTTGTTGTCACAGCCTTCCTTGGCTTTAACTCATTAACTGGCAACGAAGGAAATGTTCAAGTCAATGACCTTGCTATCTCTACTCCAACAACAGTGACCGAAACACCTGTTACTCCAGCAGCTCCTGTTGTTGTTAAAGAGCCAACACAAAAGATTTCTACAAAGAAGTCGTCTGGCATCACAGTAGAAGAGTTCAACGACCAGATGGATATCTCCACAGCACAACTCGAATCAGTTGCGGTCATGGCTCAGACCATGGCGATGATCGTTGCTGCAGAAGAGGGCAGTAACTAAACAGATTTCCGTATCGGTTATGGCGCTACACGTGTTCGTCATAAAAGAAGCGGAATTAGAAGGTCGAAAGATCTTCGAGCCGAAATCGGGAAATGCCCGATCTCGACTAACGAAAGGAAAAACATGTCTACAAAGACACTACGCAAGCGCATTGCGCTTGTTGCAGTATCAGCACTTGGTGCAGGACTACTTTCAGTAGTTCCTGTGACATCTGCAAATGCGGCGGACAACGTAGCCCCAGGCACGGCCACTCCAAACCTAGCAGCAGGTGTTCTTAATATAGGAACAACAGCTGTGGCAACAAAAGCAGTTGCATCATTAACTAATGGTGCATCAGTATCTGTTGGACTTGTTGCAGTGAGCGACCTTTCAGGTACTCGCGTTGCTGGAACAACTCAAACAGCAGTACTACTTAGCTCTGGAACACTTGCTGTCGGTACAGGTGCACCAGCCGGTGGGTCTATAGCTGCAATTACAGTTGAGGGCGGAACAATCTCCGAAACCACAGCTGGTAAAACTAATGCGACATCAACCGCAGCTGCGGCTGCTGATGGCGTTGGACTGGCATTGCTCGCTAGACCATCTTCAGGTGTTAGCACAATGACTATTCGTCTTTACGGAGCTACAACATCTACATGGGCTGACGCTGCTACTGCAGCAACATACCCAACACTTGGAACTCTCCAAGGACAGATCACAGTAACAATCGCTAGTGCATCTGAATCAGGTGTCATGTCTCCATCTAAGAGCAAGCTCTACTACTCCGATTCAACGGGATCTCCTGATGATGGTAAAACTTCTGATGCAGATGCCGCAACACTTAATCTCGGTGGTGTTGGTTGCGTTAACGTCCAGCTCAATGATGGATACGGACAAGACATCACATCAGGAACAGGTCTCTTGACTGCAACAGCTACAAATAATGCAATCATCGCATTTGCTGCAGCTAACTGTGTTGCGGGAACAATCGCAGGCTCTGCGTTCTACACATCAGATCCATCTGACGTTGTTCTCTCAGTTGCAGCTCCATCTTCTGCACCACTTTCAACGACTGTAACATTTGCTTACAATGGCGTGACAGTGGGATCGAAGTCATTTGTTATCCGTGGAAAAGTAGCGAAAGTTTCAATTTCAGGAGACACAATTGGTAAAGCAGCAGGTGGTGCTAACGCAGCAGCTGGAAGCGTAAAGTTTGAAGATGCAGCAGGAAACACTATTTACCCAACATCATCAAGCACACCATACCCACTCAATTCAAATACATTTTTATTGAGTACTACAGCTGCCAACAAGTTAATCGCATCAGCTGCAATTGACGGAACGGTAGTCCCTAATGCAACTACAGGTGTTACTGGCGCATACCAGTTCACATGTAATGCAGGTTCATATGGCAAAGAGAAGTTCTCAATGATGTATATCAACACCGATGGATCAATCGTGACATCAAATACTGTTGATAACTCATGTGCTGGTGCTCCAGTAACTTATTCTGCAGCATGGGATCAAAAATCGTATACACCAGGTGCTCTAATGAAGCTCAACATCACACTCAAAGATGCAAAGGGTAACCTTGCTAATGAATACGATGGAACTGGAACATCTTCACAAGATCCAACATTTACTGGTGCACCAAATGCCGGTGTGAATGTGGGAACTGCAGCAGATGGAACTGACACTGGTGTCGGTGGTGTACTTACATACAAGTTTATTGCTGGAACAACTGAAGGCACCTTCACGGCTGTCATCAGCGTGCCAGGACTAAACAACGTATTGACACCTCAAGCACCGGTAACAACTACTTACACAATTGCTGCTGCATCAGCAGGAGTAACAAATGCTGATGTTCTCAAGGCAATCGTTTCCTTGATCGCATCAATCAACAAGCAGATTGCAGCCCTTCAGAAGGCTCTTCTAAAGAAGTAATAACTTCAATAGACACTAAAGGCGGCCCCTGCGGGGGCCGCCTTTAGGCTTTTCGTAGTGAGTGTTCTGTAACCTTTGAATGTGGAAATCAAGAATTTAATGCGCCAGCTAGTGCCGTGGAGTGCAGGTGTAACAACGCTTTTGGTTACCCCCTTCTTTTCATACGACCCAGTAAATGTGCCACGTTTCTTGGCGGTATTTGTTTTTGGATTAATCGGGTTCTTCTTGCTCTTAGGCTCAAAAAAGGAATTACTGCGGTTTGAGTATCGAAATGCTGTTGTGCCATCAGTTGCTTTTGTTTTGTGGGCATTTGTCGCACTTATTGTTTCAAAGATTAATCTGATTGAGGGAATTTTCGGCGTCACGGGAAGACAGACAGGTTTTCTGGCTTACTTTGCGCTTTTATCTTTAATGCTCTGCGCAACTCTTTCATCAAGTGCCGCGCTTCAATCAAAACTAGCCTTAATGCTTTTGTTCACGGGATTGGTTTCAGGATTGTATGGAGTGTTACAAGCCTCAGGTTGGGATCCATTTGATTGGATAAACGCGTACAGTCCAGTATTTGGTTTTTTTGGTAATCCAAATTTTCAGGCATCTTTTATGGGGATGGCGGCTGTGGTAGCCATTACCTTTAGTTTAAAGGGTTCAGAAAAATTGTTGGTTCGAATTGGCCTACTCGTCTGTGTATTGCTAGCGTTTTTTAATGTTTATAAGTCAAACTCTCAGCAAGGATATTTGGTCTTTTTAGCAGGCGTTGTAGTTGTCGGATATTTGTATGTACGTGGCAATTCAAAATTAAAGAAATTAAATTTGGTTTATTTATTTGCTTCTTTCCTGGGATTCTTGGCGGTGCTGCTAGATATTCTGCAGAAGTCACCATGGAGTTCGATTCTTTATAAAGAGTCTGTAACTTTCCGAGGAGATTTTTGGCGTGCCGGATGGAAGATGACTTTGGATAATCCAATTTTTGGCGTGGGTTTAGATGGATACCGAGATCACTACAGAGCATCCCGTGATTTAGTTACGGCGTTAAGACCGGGGTCGGATGCGATGACAGATTCTGCGCATAATGCATTTCTAGATATTTCCTCCAGTGGTGGGTTTCCTTTATTAATTATTTATGCATTTTTAGTTGGACTAACTATTTCTTCTGCAATAAAAGTTATCCATAGAAGCACAGGATTTGATGTTGGTTTTGCGGCAGTTCTGGGTGCGTGGGTTGCATACCTTGCACAATCTTTGATTTCGATCAACCAACTGGGACTTGCTGTGTGGGGCTGGGTTTTAATGGGATCGATTATTGGATACGAGATAAATACTCGAGAAAAAATAGACGTAAAAGTTGTGAAATCGTCATATTCAACTATTGCCATTGGAATGGGTTTGATTATTGGTCTTGGTGTTGGGATTCCGTTGATGGTTGCCGATGCAACATTTAGATCGACTGTGAAAGCAGGAGATGTATTAAAAATTGAAGCATCTGTGCGTCAGTGGCCCCAAAGTGTTACGAGGATGACGTTGGTAGCGCAGATCTTGAGAGAAGGCAATCTGCCGGAGCGTTCGATTGTAATTGCGCGAGAAGCTGTCGAATTCAACCCCATGAACTTTGAAGCGTGGAAAGAATTATCGCTACAACCAAATGCAACTGAATCTGAGCGAGTTCAAGCGCTAGAGACGATGAAGAAATTGGATCCATTTAATCCAAATCTGAATTAGTTATAGGCTTACCTTTATGAAAATAGCAATCATCGGCCAGGGATACGTTGGTCGATCTATTGCTGAAGCATCTGTAGCTGCCGGGCATTCTGTTGTGGGTTTTGATACAGATGCATCTGTTATTTCTGCTTTAATGATCAGCGGTGAATATCAAGGAACAACTGATGCTTCTTTAATTGGATCTGCAGAAGTTGTTGTAATTGCAGTGCCTACGCCTTTGGATGGCGCACGAAAGCCTGATTTATCTGCAGTAAATGCAGCTTGCAAAACTATTATTGAGAATGTTAATAAGCCAGTATTAGTAATCAATGAATCTACTTCCTATCCAGGCACATTGCGTAATGAAATAGCTGCAGTAATTGAAAAGGCTTCTGGGTTAGGACATTTGTATGCAGCTTCTCCTGAAAGAGTGGATCCAGGCAACGAAAAGTGGGTGCAGAAAAATACTCCACGTTTATTGGCTGGATTAACTCATGAGGCAACTGCATTAGCTCGAAAGTTTTATTCATCGTTCTGTGATCAAATCATTGAAGTTTCTTCACCTGAGGTTGCAGAAGCAGCAAAGTTATTTGAAAATACTTTTAGACAAGTAAACATTGCTTTGGTCAATGAATTTGCACAGATTGGTGATGCTTTAGATATTCCGACTCGTGAAGTATTAGAAGCAGCCGCGACAAAACCATTTGGATTTATGAGCTTCCAACCTGGCCCTGGTGTGGGCGGACACTGCATTCCAGTGGATCCAAGTTATTTGGCTCATGTGGCAGAAGGCGCAGGAGTACCTGCAACATTTATTAGATATGCCAACGAAGTGAATTTAGGTATGCCCGCTTATGTTGTTTCACGGGTTGCCGGAGATATAGGTTCTTTGAAGGGCAAGAAAGTTGTTGTGGTTGGTCTTGCTTATAAATCGAATGTAACGGATACAAGAGAAGCGCCTGCGGTACTTGTGATTAGTGAATTACAGAAGTTAGGCGCAGAAGTTTCTTGGCACGATCCAGTTGTTAAAAATTGGAATGGTCAAAAGAGTTGTGAACTTAAAGGTTTTGACGTGGTAATCGTTGTGACTAAACATGATGTTATGAGCGAAAGTGAAATAAAAGCTTGTGCACCGTATATTTTTGATTGCACCGGCAGCATCAAAGGTGTTGCTCGGCTTTAAGAGTTAGAGATGTGGGCGGCTACATCAGAGATTATTTGTGTTAGGTCTCTTTGCGGTGACCAGTTGAGTTCTTGATTAATCTTGCTTATATCTGGCACTCGGCGCTGCATATCTTCAAATCCTGGGGCATAAGCCTTTTCATACAGGATGTACTCGATTGTGGATTTCGAATTTGTCTGTTTAATAATCGTTTCAGCTAATTGTTTGATGGTGATTTCACCAGTGCCACCGACGTTGTAGACCTCGTTAATGGTCTTGTCTGTACCAACGAGTGCAAGCAGCGCTTCGATTGCATCGTGGACGTGACAGAAGACGCGAGATTGAGTGCCATCTCCATAAATGCTTATCGGTTCATTCTTAAGTGCCGATCTAACAAAACGCGGAACAACCATTCCGTATTGCCCTGATTGTCGTGGGCCAACTGTGTTAAAGAGTCGGGCAGTTGTTACTAGTAAGTCTTTTTCTTGATGCAGAGCAACTGCCATGGCTTCTTCAATGGCTTTAGCGTCAGAGTATGACCAACGAATTTTTTGTGGAGAACCAACAACTCTGTCATCTGATTCTTTAAGAGGTTGGTTTGGGTTCTTGCCATAAATCTCAGAAGTACTTGCTATGAGAATTCTCTTTTTGTATCTGGCTGCGGCGTTGAGAACAACTTCACTTCCGGCAATGTTTGTTGAGATCGATTCAAGTGGAGATTCAAGAATTGTGTTTACGCCGAGGGCTGCTGCCATATGAAGAACTAGATCAACATCTTTTACGGTTTCATTTATTAGATCAACATTTCTGATGTCGCCATCGATGATTTCTAGATTCTTGGTGATGTGTTTAATGTTGGAAGTAGATCCTGTCGAAAAATTATCGAGCGCAACAACGTGGTCACCGCGCGCAATGAGTGCATCGGCTAAGTGTGAACCGATGAATCCGGCTCCGCCGGTGATGAGTACGCGCATGGGTGTAATTCTATTTAGATAACTTCTTATAGAGCGATACGTGAGCCTGAATCATCTTTTCAGCAGAGAAAGCCTTTGTAGCGTGCGCTTTAGCTGCTTTGCCTTGTGCGGTGCGCAGGGCTTTAGATGCGATGAGTTTTTCAAGGGCTGATGCAAGATCTTTGGTGTTCTTCTTAGTGACAAAACCAGTCTTGTTATTGATAACAACTTCGGCGACTCCGCCAACGTTTGTCGCAACAACAGGTTTTGAAGCGAGTTGCGCTTCGATTAACGCGATGGGCATTCCTTCATTTTCGCTTGTGGAAAGAATAATGTCTGAATCAGCAAATAGCTGTGCCGCATTTGTCCAACCAAGAACTTTTGTATTTTTTGGCGCTTGTGCTTTTACTTGATCTAGTAAGTCACCACCACCTGCAATAAGAAATTGTGCTTCTGGAAATAGCTTTGCAATTTCAAGGGCGCGCATTGGATTTTTTACACCGGTGACTCGAGCTATCCATCCAATAGTTACTTTTGTGCGTGGCTTGGATTTTGGAAGTTTAAGCGGTTCAACACCTGGTGGAATATTAGTAAATTGTTCTGGTTGACCAATTTCGCGTTCGAGTAATTCTTTAGCAACCTGATTGCCAACCGTAATTATTGCGTCACTGCGTATGGCAAATCGGCGCTCGAATGAAGTGATGATTAAGGATTTGAGACCGGAAAACTCTGGGTCATCAAATAAGTGACCGTGGAAAGTGTGCACAAACTTAACTCGCTTGCCGGCAGCTTTATTAATTTCTTTAGTCTTGATTCGACCAATAAAGCCAGCTTTAAAAGTATGAGTGTGCAAAATATCTGGCTTAAGTTCTTTTACAACTTCAAGAAGTTGTTTAAAGGCTAAGTGATCTTTGATTGGGTTGATTTGACGACCAAGAGATGGAATCCGGATAACTTTTAAGTTTTTAGCCGACGGATCTTCTTGTTCAGATCCTTGAACGTAGCCAGTAGCAACAAAAGTTTGTATTTTATGTTTTGGTAGTTCTTCTGCTAGACGCGTGATGTATCGAGCGGTACCACCAACGTTTAAACGTGCGATGACGTGTAATACGCGCATCAATTATTGCTTTTCGTATGCAGCGACTACCTGCTCTGTTGGACCCGACATCTTTACTACACCGTTTTCAAGCCAAATAGCCTTCTGCGCGAGCTTACGAACTGCTGTCATATCGTGTGAAACAAGAACAACTGCGGCACCTTTGCTGATTAGTTCTGCCATGCGGGCGCTAGATTTCAGTTGAAAATCAGCATCTCCCACACTTAATACTTCATCGATAAGTAGTACGTCTGCCGTTTCATCCGTGGCAGCAGCGAATGCAAGACGAGCAACCATGCCTGATGAAAATGTGCGAAGTGGAAAATCCATATGATCTGAAACGCCAGCCCATTCACCAATTGCTTGTGTGCGTGATTTTGTGCGGTTCATGTCACGACCCATAAGAGTGGAATAAAAGAGAACGTTTTCTGCGCCTGTCATTTCAGAATGAAATCCAGCGCCGAGTTCGATCATCGGTGCAATTGATCCTGAGACTTTTGCTTTACCTGTGGTTGGTGGCAAGACTTGAGCAAGAATTTTTAGGAGAGTGGATTTTCCTGCCCCGTTTTTGCCGATGATTGCGATTACTTCTCCTGAATCAACGGTAAATGAAACATCTTTGAGTGCAACATAATTTTGTACGCGGACCTTACGGTGTAGGACGTCTCTAAATAATTCTTTGAGCGAACCGGTTTTGTTTTTCAAAACACGATACGTCAGGCTGACGTTGGTAATTTCAATAGTTGCCATTAGAGCATCGCCACCGTTCGTGGCCAGAATTTACGGAACATGTACGTGCCAAAGAGAATGGCAAAGATTCCAGTGGCTCCCATATAGAGCCAGTCGTTCAGGGTTGCTACGGAGTTATTAGAAAATGCCCAACGGAAGCAGTCGAGATAACTAGTTAAAGGATTGAGTTTGACGATGTTTTGCATGCGATCGCTGAGTACTGAGATTGGATAAAAAACTGGGGTTAAGTAGGTAAGAATCAAAAGCGTTACGCCCACGATGTTCTTGGTGTCATCAAAGCGAATAAATAGAAGCGAGAGAGATAAGCCAAGGCCAGCGACGAGAAGAGCGAGAAAGAAGCCGACAATGATGACGAGTGGGAATGTGAGCGCTAATGATTGTCCAGAGATATAGACAACTATTGCAAGCGGGATTAATCCAATAAAGAAGTTAACGAGACCCGCAAGGGCAACAGAGATTGGAAAAATTTGTGGCGGAACATAAATCTTGGTGAGAACACCTGAGTTTGAGGCAATTGATTCTGCAGAGATCATTAAGCCCTGATTAAAAAATGAGTTGAGGACTATTCCAGCCATTAAATAAGGGGCGTATTGCTGACCGTCGGGCAGTTTTCCTGCGAAGACAAAAGAGAAGACAACCCACAAGACGAAGCTGGTCAGCATTGGGTTTAAGAGCGTCCAACCAATGCCGATCACGCTGCGCTTGTATCGCAGAGTTAATTCGCGACCAACGAGCAGTCGGATTAATTGCAGGTGCTTCATAAGGGCTTAAGTGTATTGCCAGACACAGGCGGGACTTTCTTTGCGCTCAAGTAACTCACAGGAAAGTGGGGTTGAATAGGCACATGAGCAACGCGTCCACGATTAAGTACTCATCGGGCGCTGGAGTTGATTGGGCGGCGTTGATTGCGGGCCTTGGGTTGGGGCTGACGGTTGCGATGCAGGTGATCACGATGACGCGTACGGATATTTCTTCCGTCTATGCAGCTATTACATCTTTCTCACGTTTGTGCGCTCTGGTTGGAACGTACTTTGCGATCTTGGGTATTTTCTTAATTGCTCGCATTCCTTTCATTGAGCGCGGTGTGGGTCATGACAGATTGGTGACGTGGCATCGCAAGTTGGCGCCGTACTCGTTATTTCTTATTGGTTTTCATGTGATCTTTGTTCTCTTTGGATTTGCCGGACAAGATCAAATTCCTTTGTACAAAGAGTTGTGGAACATGCTTACTAAATTTTATTGGATGTGGGCTGGACTTGTTGGGTTTGTATTGATGATCTTGGCGGGTGTGACGTCATATAAAAAAGCAAGAGCAAAGATGTCTTATGAGACATGGTGGATTATTCATATCTACACATATGCTGCGATTGCATTGTCCTTTATGCACCAAGTGCTCAATGGTTCGATGTTTGTGGGTCACGCGCTTAATCGTTTGTACTGGACAGCGCTGTATGTGCTGATGGGTGCGTCAGTTTTGTATTGGCGCATTGGTTTGCCTTTGGTGCGTTCACTGCGCCACAACATCACAGTTGATCGCGTTGTGATTGAAGGACCAGGTGTTGTCTCTGTGATCATGCGCGGGCGCAAGTTGCACAAGCTTGCGGCGCAAGGTGGACAGTTTTTCTCGTGGCGCTTTTTAACTAAAGGTCATTTATTAGTTGCACATCCTTACTCTCTGTCGGCTGCGCCGACTGAGAATCATGTACGCATTACCGTCAAAGATCTTGGTGATCACTCTCGTTCATTGGCAATGTTGCGTAAGGGCACACGAGTCTTTGTGGAAGGTCCTTATGGTGCATTCACTGCTGGGCGCTCATCTAGTCCACACGTTGTTCTAGTCGGCGGTGGAGTGGGTATTACACCTATTAGAGCAATCATTGAAGAGTTTAAAAATGGTGTGCAGATGGATGTGATTTTTAGAGCATCCAAAGAAGAAGATTTAGTTCTGCGTGAAGAACTTGATTATTTAGCGGCAAACTCTGATGGCACTATTCGTGTGCATTACTTGGTGGGGCCACGCAAAAACCATCCAATGGATGCGCGGGCGTTAACCAAGTTAGTGCCAAGCTTTGCCGATTCAGATATCTATATTTGTGGGCCAACTCCGCTGGTGGAATCAGTGCGCAAAGCAGCGCAAGATGTTGGTGTTCCAAAAGATAAATTCCATGACGAAGCATTCGGATATCACACGGAGATTAAATGAAGAGAGCACTCTTAATCGCAGGCGGCACAATTGGCGGTTTAGGCGCTGTGCTTGCGATAACTCCGCCGAATTTATCAAGTACAACGTCGATTGCTGGTGGTGTTCCACAAGTCGATCCAAGTGTTGCACCAAGTAAGAGCACAGCGGCGAAGCCAACGAAGCAGGCAAATGCTAAACCAAGTGCAAGTGCGACGCCAACACAGAGCGCGCCACAACCAAGCGGTGCAACAGATGGATCATTTACGGGTGATGCAATCAGCATGCGTTATGGCGTTGTGCAAGTAAAAATTACTGTGCAAAATGGAAAAATTACGGATGCACAAGCCGTTCGAGCGCCATCTGGAAGTAATGATCGCTACACACAGATGGCTGTGCCACGTTTGCGCGAACAGACAATTGCTGCGCAATCGGCAAACATCCAGGGTGTATCGGGTGCTTCCTTTACTTCATATGCCTGGTACCAATCACTTGTGTCAGCGATTGCTAAAGCTGGTCTATAAGACTTTCTATGCGCCAGCGCCAGACAATCGATGCTTGGGGCACGAAGCTTTACTTTGATTGTGAAGGCGAAAACTTTGATTCTTTTGCGGCATTTGCCGAGATAAGTTCTTTTGTTTTATTGATTGATGATTTATTTTCAACATATAAACCAGATTCAGTTGTGTCACAGATTCGTTCTGGACGAATGGATATTGCATCGGCACCGGCTGATGTGATGGAAGTTGCTAACTTGTGCGCGGCTGCTCGCGAATTAACTGATGGCGCATTTGATCCGTGGAGTGTGCCGGGTGGTTTTGATCCCAGTGGATATGTAAAAGGGTGGGCAGCCGATAAGTGTGCAGATATTGCGCAAGAACATGGTGCGCAGCATGTGCAAGTAAATTGCGCGGGGGATTTAGCTCTGCGTGGTGGGTTTAATGATGCGGGCGTGATTAAGCCTTGGTCTATTGGTATTTCTAATCCAGATAACACGCAAGAGGTTGTGCACGTTGTTGAAGTTTTTGATGGTGCGATTGCAACCAGTGGTGATTACGAACGTGGTGCCCATATTCATGATCCATATACGGGCATGATTGCAATTGGTGCTCGCTCTGCCAGTGTTATTGGCCCAGATGCGGGGCTGTGTGACGCACTGGCGACTGCGCTGATGGTGGCGGGCAAAGATGGTGCCAAGTGGTTTGGATTGCCTGAGCTAGCTTCGTATTC
>Ga0214921_10009805_pt1 | contig 12008 bp, 25 predicted proteins | sample LL1505_MetaG_FD_177992 | JGI IMG/M metagenome (GOLD analysis project Ga0214921, IMG submission 177992) | Freshwater microbial communities from Lake Lanier, Atlanta, Georgia, United States - LL-1505 | ecosystem: Environmental > Aquatic > Freshwater > Lake | place: USA: Georgia | collected... | reverse complement strand
GGCAAAGGTTCATAAACGAGCAGTAGATAGAGTGACTTCTAAGCAAGCAGACACTGATCCTAAGTATGCTAAGAAAAATCAAGATACTGCTAATGCCTCGTGGGAAAGATTGAAAGATAAAGATTAACCTGTGTGAAAGCACATTACGAAACATTAAAAACTGAAGGCTACTCAGTAGAACAACTGCGTGACATTGGTCGTATTGCTTCAGTAATGAATTCGGTTGCAAAAGTTCTAAATAGTTAATGGTATCCGACATCACTGGCATTTGATAAATATCTTCATGATAGAACTTATAGCAACGCTAGTGATGACGCACATCACCATAGTGTGCGTCACACTATACTTGCACAGAGGGCAAGCACATCGAGGTATAGAATTTCATCCCATCCTTGGACACTTTATGCGAGCCTGGTTATGGCTGACCACAGGCATGGTTACTAAACAATGGGTGGCCATACATCGCAAACATCATAGATTCAGTGATGTAGAGGGTGATCCGCATACACCTCATGTGTACGGTATATGGCAGGTATTATTTAAAGGAGCAATGTTATATCATGCGGCATCAAAAGATCGTGTCATGGTTGACGCATACGGTGTTGGCACTCCTGCTGATTGGCTGGAGTTTCACCTATACCAGCCTTACAGTAGACTTGGCATTGGCATTCTCTTTGTGCTCAACACCTTGATATTCGGTTGGTGGGGGGTATTAATCTGGGGCATCCAGATGATATGGATACCATTTTGGGCTGCCGGAGTCATCAACGGCATTGGACATTGGTGGGGGTACCGTAATGGAGAAACAAAAGATCATAGTCGTAACATTAGTCCTTGGGGCATTGTTATTGGTGGAGAAGAGTTGCATAACAACCACCACTTGGACCCAGCGAGTCCCAAGCTCAGCAAAAATTGGTGGGAGTTCGATATAGGATGGATGTGGTTTAAAATATTTGAATTTTTACATCTAGCAAAACTAAGAAAAATTAATACTTAATTAGTACTTGTTCGAAAATCCCCGATCTGTTATAATATTGGTTACAGGACGGGATTTTTATGAAATTTTATCAAGAAACTACTAATTGGCAAGATCAAATTCCCAACGGAGTATATCTGCTAAACGATAGCAAAACCAAAATGTTTGCCTACGTCAAGCCCGGTGCAAAATCAGCATTCAAGTTCAAAAATCCCATAGTCATTGATACCCGTGGTCGTAAATTTGAACCAGTCTCGAATACTTTTGGTTATCAAATCGAAAAAGAAGTATCAAAAAATCCACAGTGGACTGTGACTGGCAGTAAGGGCGACAAATACACAGTTGAACAAACAGAAAATGGCTATGCATGCACTTGTAGCGGTTTTAAGTTTAGGGGAAAATGTAAACATATCGATTCAGTGCATAAATAGTTGTATAAAGGAATTTTTATATGCTTACTCGAACATTTACTTACACAAACACTCCAGCTGACCCGGTGATAGTAAAAGCACAGATTTGGGCCCAAACTGACACGACTGATACTACTCAATATGGTTTTGCAAATTCATCACAAGTCTTTGATGCTTATAGACAATGGGTAACCACCCAGCCTGGATATGTGGATACAACATATGGAGAAATCAGTGACCACAAAATTGTTGGTTTCAGAGTTTGGGAAACTGAAGCTGCTGCCGATACAGCAAACACCAATTTAAGATCCAATGTGGCATTGTACAATGCATATTCAGAGCTTTTGACCAATTACAGAAACCACTACAATATCACAGCGGATCCTATCCCAGGCGTGGCACCGTATTATTATCCTTAACAGTTGACATTAATTGTCATTTAGTGTATAATAGCATCATAGTTCAACAACATGGTGCTATTTTTATGACTGATCCTTGCTACAAAGTTATCAGCGATTTGGAAAATCATCCAAGTCGTATCAACAAAGAAGCTATTATTCAAGCCCAAGCTGAATTTGGCAACGACGAATTCTTCGAAGGATGCAGATTGGCATTGGATTCCATGATCACTTTTGGACTCAAACAAATACCGGAGAAAACAGATGAAGATGGTCCTGGCATGGATTGGGATAGTTTTACTCTCGCTATTACTGGCTTTATCACACGTGATGTCACCGGTAATACAGCGAGGGATATGATTCAAGCAATGATGAAGAGTTCCACTAAATCACAGTGGAATGGTTGGTATCGTCGTATCCTTATCAAAGACCTGCGTTGCGGTGTCAGTGAAAAAACAATCAACAAGGTGGTGGAGAAGAAGTATGCTGACTATGCTATTCCTGTATTCGGTTGTCAGCTTGCTCACGATAGTGCTAATCATGAGTCGAAGGTATCGGGCAAAAAACTTATCGAAGTTAAACTCGACGGAGTTAGAGTCATTACTATTGTTCGTCGTGATGGTCGCGTGGATATGTTCAGTCGTAATGGTAAAGAACTTGCTAATTTTCCACACATTGTAGAACAGATCAGTCGTGTGGTCAAAACACACGGTACTGACCAAAATATAGATGTGGTACTGGACGGTGAGATCATGAGCGGCAGTTTTCAGGACTTGATGAAGCAGGTGCACCGCAAGGACAATGTGGAAGCAAGCGATGCTGTGCTTAACTTATTCGATGTGATTCCATTAGAAGATTTTGAAAAAGGTATTTGGGATAAAGATCAGTCCACTCGTAGTGACATGGTGTACTACTGGCATAAAACATACAAAGACATGTTGCCTAATGTGGCTGTTGTAGGGCATGAGCTGGTTGATTTGGATACCAGTGAAGGACAAACTCGTTACAAAGAAATTAACGCCCAAGCCATTGAAGGCGGATACGAAGGCATCATGCTTAAAGATCCGTCGGCGCCCTACGAGTGTAAACGCAGTGTGGCATGGCTCAAGTTGAAACCCTTTATCGAAGTCAGTTTGACTGTTAAGTCTGTGGAAGAAGGTACTGGTAAGAACATAGGCCGACTTGGTGCGCTTGTATGCGAAGGTGTTGACGATGGCAAAGCCATTCGAGTGAATGTGGGCAGTGGCTTTACAGATGAGCAACGTGATGAATTTTGGAACTACCGTTATGAGTGTATTGAACAAGTGGTTGAAGTCAGGGCGGATGCTGTCACACAAAATCAAGATGGTACTTATTCATTGCGTTTTCCGCGTTTCCTCCGTTTCCGTGGGTTTGAAGTGGGCGAGAAAATTTAACATGGAAAAGCAAGCCATTAAAGATCTAATGTACGGCGGCGTCAATGAGATGATGCAGAATCGTAGATACTATTATCGTAGCAGTGTGGGACAAACCTACAGTCACTGGACTGACGAAGGTAAACTGGCAATGGAACAATTTATGCGTGACATGACACAGTACATTGTGGATGCCGAAGAAAAGTCCTTGGACAATAGGGCCAAAGAGATGGTACTAAAGGAACTAAAATCATGATCGATAAAGAATTTGAACAAATGACCGCAGATGAACGCAATCGTTACCTAAGACACATATTGTCCGAGGACCACGAAATTACTTTTACCAAAGTGGACGGCTCTGAAAGAGTGATGCCCTGCACTCTGAGAACAGAGGCTATGCCATTGCGAGAAGCCAACGAACATCATAAAACACGACTTTACAATCCCGAAGTGTTGAGTGTGTGGTGCTTGGACAAAGATGAATGGCGCAGTTTTAAAGTAATGAATGTTAATTCGATAAAAAAACTGTAATCTTTGGTAATCTGCACTCTTGTTATTCTTTGGTAAGATGTGCATAATAACACTATCTGCTAACAACAGAAACTTTTATAGAAGGAAATGAAAATGTTTACAAAAGAATCAAAAACTCACAAACTGCTTAATGCGTTTCAAACTGGCGAAGCAATGACTGCTAGCCAAATTGCCAAACGTTTCAGCATTGGTAACCCAAGCGCAGAAGTCAGTCGCATCCGCCACGCTGGCTTTGCTGTTTATGCAAACAAGCGCAAGGCAGGTAACAATGTTGTGGTTACTGAGTACCGTTTGGGCAAACCAAGCCGTGCCATTGTTGCCGCTGGTTACCGCGCATTGGCAATGGGTCTGTAATACTTAGGTATTACTTCTTTAAGAAGGGTCCTAGGACCCTTTTTTATTGACCAAAATTCGTTTTGGTTGTATAATACATGTATTGTAAAACAAACAGGAGTTCATGATGCGCAAATTTACAGCAGTTTTGACCACAAACGGCAAAGGCTATTGGAGCAATGTAGCCAAAGATGTTAAAATAATTGGTATGGACCTGCCCTACGTCAGCGACGAAGGTGACTTCGGTGAGCTCTGTGTTTATTTTGATACCATGTCCTGGAATGTCAATATTGATGGTTTAATTTACACAGACCGTCAGTTTCGATCACAGTTGCAAGAGCTGTTGATAGGCATGGGATATGATGGCAATGATATTAGCTACAGTGAACAAGGTATGCAGGGCAATGACTATGTGTCGTTGGATGTGGGCAAAGCCTTTATCAAGAGCTACAATGTCCCACAATTGGAATCTATTTTATAATAGGAGCACAACAATGAACGAACGATTTCGACAACTTGCTGACCAAGCTCAGATTGATCTATTTGAGGATAAGTCATTTGGATGGAGTGTGATTGCAGGAACGGATCAACACCTATCCAAGTTCGCCGAGCTGATTGTAGGGGAATGTATGAACATTGCTGATGAATATGATGGTGTGGGTTCTACTATTGTTAGCAGGATTAAGAAACATTTCGGAGTTGAAGAATGAACGAACAAATTCAAGAATTGATCGGATGTGCATTGGATCAAGCAGTGCCAGAAACTTGGACCACACTGACTCATGATCAACTAATTAAATTTTCAGAAAAGTTTGCCTTGCTTGTTATTCAAGAATGTGCTAAAATTAACAAAGAACAATCCTACGAACTGGTGGGTGTTATCGTTGATGTTGAAGAAGGCTCCGGATTTGACACTGTGTGCTTAAATACAGTTAAACGAGTGGAAAGATATCTTTCCAGTTACGATGTAGTAAAGCATTTTGGAATACAAGAAAGTGCATAATGAGAATCAATGTAGTCAGTGACTTACATTTAGAATTTAGTGATTTGGAGCTTCCGGGTGGCGAAGTTCTAATTCTCAGCGGCGATATTTGTGAAGTTAAACAGATCAAAGCGGACTATGACGTCAACAACATCATGAACGAGGGCGGACCCAGTACTGGCAATTTCAAACGCAGTGATCGGTACACACGGTTCTTCCATGAAGAATGTGGCAAGTACGAAAAAGTTTTTTATGTAGCAGGTAATCACGAACACTATGGTTACAAACTACACAAAACAATTCCCCATTTGAAAACTGTTCTGCCAGACAATGTCATGGTCTTGGAAAAAGAGCAATTCGAATACAAAGGTGTACTGTTTATCGGCGGCACATTGTGGACTGACATGAACAATCATGACTCACTGACTTTGTATCACATGAAGGGCATGATGAATGACTACAAACAAATCACCATGTTCGACGAAGTACACAATGTTTATCATCGATTGACGCCAGACAAGACAGTGAGTGAGCACGTTAAAACCAAGCAGTTGTTCAAATTGTTCTTGGAGGAAAATCGTGCTGGTAAAAAGTTGCCTGTGGTGGTGCTGACGCATCATGCACCCAGCAAATTGAGCACCCATCTGTACTATGCCAATGACACTATCATGAATGGCGCATACAGTAGCGATTTAAGTGAGTTCATTTTGGATAATCCAGAGATTCAAGTTTGGACACATGGCCATACTCATCATACATTTGATTACATGATCGGTAACACAAGAGTCATGGCCAATCCACGTGGTTATAAAAACTACGAAGAACGGGCAGAAGAATTTGATCCCACAGTGGGGTTTGATATATAAGAATAGCTGGCCGTAGCACAATGGATAGTGCAGTAGCCTTCTAAGCTATTGATCCAAGTTCGATTCTTGGCGGCTGGACCATAACAGTTGACATCTGTCAGCAAAGAGCCTATACTAGCAATAGTATAGGTTTTTTTATGGCTACAAATTCAGCTAAGGGTAGAAACAGTTTCGACGCTAACATAGGCGGGCAATTGATACATTTTGTTAATCGAAATGTTACAGAGTATCCCACCGAAGCGGGTGGTCCGAACTTTGATCTAGTACCAGTTACTCAACAAAAAGATATCATGCTTAATGCGGCACGTATGCATGCCAAACAAGAGTATGATCGTATCATGGAGTTGGTAACAGTGCTGCAAAAACAAGCAGAAGAAGTCAAAAAAAGACTGGACATAACCGATATGGTACACGGTGCAAAATATGATTTTAGACTATACCCGGGCGCATTTTATTGGTTAGTGTTCGATACCGATAAAAAATTTACAAGATTGGTTATGACTGGGCCAACGGATTGGAACACTGGGCCACCTAAACAATACGACTATATAACTAGAATTCAATGGCTGGGAGATGCCACATGGAAGGAAGCAGAATGACTTATCACATTGACCCAAATGTTCACATTGACCCAAATATTCTAAACACCGCATACACAGTTGATGCAAACTTCGGTGCAGTGCCTCCACAGTTGAGTGGTCTCATTTACACAACTACTGATACCAACGGTTCTTGGCCCCAAGCGTCTAATACTATGACTGTTCAACCAAGTGGTCAGATTAAGATTGTGGGCAAGGATGCTGATATTGATATCAATGGCCGCAGTCTCAAACAGTTCATGGATAATGTGGAACAACGACTAAACTTGCTGAGACCAAACACTCAACTGGAACAGGAATGGGACGAACTTAAACGGTTGGGTGATCAATATCGACAGCTAGAACAGCATATAAAAGAAAAAATGAAAACTTGGGATATTCTTAGCAAAGAATGAAGTTACAGGGCGTCGACGGCGAATATCGAGTATCTTGGTACTGTTCTTCCGAACAGGCCAGTCATGCAAAACTTTGGTGCTATGAACAGTTTGGTGCAGGCTGGGGCACAGTCTACGGAGAGGGTAACGAAGGTATGTCTATGCCTTTTTGGCAATTTACATTTAAGCGACTGTATCACGCACAGTGGTTCATGATGCGCTGGACACATTGACTTTAATAAAGATATATGCTATAATATATCATGGTAGATATCATTATTAAGAAAAATGTCCATGATGCAATTTGTTGGGCGTCTGAACAATTCGAATCTTCGGAGTTTAGTATACAACATTCTTGGCCCGGTGATCGCTGGTGTTTTAGTTTCCGGCAACAGAAACAAGCCAGTTTGTTTGCCTTAATGTGGGCCAGCTAAATACTGTGTAACCCGCGCACAGGAAACTTCCCCGATGAAAATATCCAAAATGCCTGGCTTTGGCAGCTATGGTGCTGTAGTGGATGAGTTCGATTTTGAAAATCCAGATGACTACTTAGAATTAAAAGATCTACAAATAAAATCGCTAGTCACTATAGTAAAAACACATGGTCAGAACAAATTTAAATCCATAGTAGAAAATAGCAGGACCATATTCAAGCCAAGAAATCCCAATTATAAATGGGCAGTAAAATATGGTGCCGAGTGGGCTGATCTAGTCAAGCCTGACGAAAAATCCAGTGTCAGTCATATCGATGCGTGGGGACTAGATTTAGAGTTTGAAGGTTGGAGTAGAGTCAGTGGTAAGAAAGACAACGCCGGAAATTTTATAGGTGCATTTGGTGATAATGAATTGATCTGGCACACCGACGAACCTGGTAGCTATCTATATTATCCCTTGGTGGTATTGTACGGCGCAGAACACATGAACACCAGCGCAACTTGTTTCTTGCAAACAGTTGATTGGTACGAATCCCTTGGCGAAAGTTTCAGAAGTGAGCTGGACGAGCTAGTGGCAGTTTATGATTCGTCTAAATTGTACTACACACAGTCTGGTGTAGACAACACCAACAGACAAGTTATACAGACTAACCAAAAGGCCAACGGATCCGAACTACCACTAGTGGCAGTGAGCCCGGGCGGACAAGTTGGAATTAGATACGCCAACATGATAGACGGTTTTAAAGGAATGACATCAGAAGAATCTGCTGCTTTATTGGAACATATTACTAAAGGAATATTCCAAGAAAAATACACTTACAATTATTGGTGGCCACATGAGCACGGTGATCTGGTGCTAATAGATAATAGTGTCACGCTGCATGAAAGAAAAATTCAACCCGGACTTGATAGAGTGACTGAGTTGAGCCAAAGAACTCTATATAGAGGGATATGCGATTATGTGGGGTTACATGATTACACTGCATTTAAGGCAGAACAGTTTTCATCTCAGAGAATATGTGATTTGCAAAATCTCAATGAGTTGGGCATGCTGAGCTCGCATCATTATGTGGATCATTTGACCAAACTGAAAAATTTGAATGCAAAACAAATGATTGAATACTCACAAACGCTCAAGCCTGCTTACAAAAAAATAATTTTGGAAAGATTAAAACATGAAAATAACTAAGGTTCCAGGATTTGGAGATTACGGAATCCTAGTAGAAAATTTTGACTACAACGATCCAGACCAGTATCTCAAACTTAAAGAAGTCAGTCTTAAAAATCTAGTAACCATTGTTGATGGCGGAGACCAAGATCGATTTGATTCCCTTAATCAACATTTAAGTTTAGTCACTAATGCAAGACCGTATACTGCGCGATGGGCGGCCATGTATGGCTGGGATTGGGAAACTAAAGTCACAGCAGATGAAATCGAAGTGGTTGATTTAGTACAGAAATGGATTGTTGACAAAAATTATCTAGGATGGACCAAGGTATCAGGTCAAACAGACGATTACGGCAAACCAATGGGAGTGTTCGGCGAAACAGAACTGTTGTGGCACAATGACGATGGAGCCAATATCAATTTTCATCCGTTGATTAATTTATACACAGCTCAGCATGCCAATACCAGCGCAACTTGTTTCTTGCAAACAGCCACATGGTACGAACAACAGTCCGAAAGTTTCAAGAGCGAACTAAATGAATTGGTTTGCAAGTACACTTGGGACAATTCAAAAATTCAACCAGGCAGTGACAAGTTAAACGAAATCATTGTTCGAAGCAACCATGTGCCGCCCAATTATGTTGATATTCCTTTGGTAGTCACTACACCAGGTGGCATAACTGGAATCTATTTCAATCCCATGGTCACAGGCTTTGCTGGCATGGGCGATGCTGAGTCGGATCTACTGTTAAAAACTATCACTGACGGAATTTATAAACCCGAGTATCAATATGATCATTGGTATCGAAATAGCATGGGTGATTTGGTAATTTTGGATCAATGCATTACGTTACATTCCAGGAAAATAGACAGCAGTAAGAATTTAAAAGAAGAACTAACACAACGTGTACTCTACAGATGTCCTAGCGATTACACCGGTTTGGAAAACTTCAACCCATTTGGCAATACAACATCAAATGTTGCACGAGCCGAACGAATCAAGTTCAGGGATTATGGTAGCACTAGACAATACCTAACTCAGCTGAAAACAGGCAGTGCAGCCGAAAAGAAAGAATTTTTGGACAAATATGTTCCCAAATCCGACCATAAAAGATTTTTTGAACTAATTCAACGATTGCAATAAAATGGCCTTCCTGTTATAATATACGCATATAATAGGAGAACTCATGTCCAAAGAGATTGTTCTTGCTCCGGGCGGCGGCTTTTTTTATCGCGCCATGGCGTTTCATTGGTTAATTGTTGTTGTGGCCATTTTGCCAGCACTGGTGATGATAACTGTGGCAGTTCTTAATCCATTTTGGTTTCGTAATAGCTTTTTCGAATGGGTTGAGCGCATTATCAATCGATTCAGCCTATGGCGTAATTATCAAAAATACAAAATCTATTTGGGTTGTGATCCAAAAGTTTGGCATGGATTAAAGGACTGATATGATCAACGTTAGCGTTAACATCTGTAACCCATGGGGCAATGAATTCAAGGCCTTATGGAGTCGTGCTTACCCAACGCCGTTTAAGAACAAGTTTATTGAACTAGAGTTTTACAAGGACTTTACGTTGGTGTCGTTTGTGTTTGATTGGACTGTGCGCCAAAGTCATGCAGGATTAGATATTGAAATAGGTTTATTTGGCTATGCTGCTCATTTCAACTTCTACGACAATCGACATTGGAACATTGAAGAAGAGCGTTGGATGTAACATGTCTAAACTTACATGGGTTGATTCTGCAAGGAAATTTGTTCTAGTGGGTAGATTTGTCGGGGTCAATGATGCAGATCAACAGTTGAAACAGGTACAAGATTGGTGCGAAGAAAACAACTGCGGTTGCAGAATAAGTTATGACATGTTCCGGTTTAAAAATAAAAAAGAAATAAGTTTCTTCCTATTAAGATGGAACTAGCATTGGACGAAGGCCAAGTATATGGCGCCAGATATCACACAGTAAAGCCCACGTGGCCTGAATGGGACAGTGTGTTTAACTGGAGCGAGGTAACACCGTGGCACGACATGGTGGCGTGGTGCGTCAAAACATACGGGCCCACTCCCCGAGACGGAGTATGGACACCCGGAGCAAGATGGTATGTTAATAATACTAAGTTCTGGTTCAGAAATCAAGAGGATCAAATGATTTTTATGCTGAGATGGTCATGAAAAACAGTATTTCAAATAGATACGTTGCCAGTGTAATGGCTCCCGGTCCCAATTTGGGTGGTGCATTACAAGTATATCAAGGTTGGAAACCTTGTATCGATTGGTGCGAAAAACAATGGGGTAATCAAGGCAGGTGGTGGTTCATTGGCGAGGGTGTGTTTGAATTCACAGAAGAACTTGATTACACTTGGTTTATGCTGAGGTGGTCATGATAATACTGGCCGAATCACAATGGACTGAAATTCGAAAGAAACTCAGGGCGGAATTTAAATGGAAACCCAGTTCACTTCTTATAAGAGAAACCATGCGACGTGAGTTGGGATTCACGCCACGCTATCATCAAGACTGGATTACAGATACAGATGGTGGGAGCGAATATCGAGACATGATTCATTTGGATTTTTACGACGAAGAAAAAGAAACTTGGTTTAGATTGAAATACCTATGAGCAGTGATGTATTTCAACACTGGAAGGAAAATCGTTTTATTATTGCTCCCAGTGAACTAGTGGATCAAGAAAAATTGGTTGTACTGACAGACCACCAGTTTTGGTCATACCACATAGGGGAACTGATTCAATGGTGCAGTGAACGCAATGCCACAACACAAGGCATGACCGTGGTGTTTGGAGATGAAGTTACATTATTAGAATTTGTATTGAAGTGGTCTTAGAATTCACCAATGGATAAAAATTACAATTCTGCGGAACAACGCATGGACACAGTGGGCAGTTTTAGTGTAGAAGCAATCAAACATTGGCAGGCAATCAAACAGGCCAACGACTGGTTCACTGAGGCATATTCAGTGCCAGATGCATCTTATTCAGAAATTCGATTGGCTTTTGAACTGTGGATTAGATCCGAATATGGCATTGAGCTCAAGATGAGCGAAGGTGGATATCAAAACTACACAATTCTAGATCAAGACAAGTATGTGTTTTTTGTGCTGAAGTTTGTTAAATAACTTGTGCGCAAAATTTTTTTAATCATAATATTATTACTAGCCGGTGATGCATATGCTACAGCACCAGCACCCAGCATGTTGGTTTATAATATTACCCAAGAAGAAATAGTGTTTGCACAAAATGCCGACACTGTTAGGCCCATAGCCAGTATCACTAAATTGGTTACTGCCATGGTGGCATTGGATGCTTACGGAGCATCAGCTGAGCCTGTGGTAAAAACTATGTTAGTGACCAGTAGTAACAGTGCAGCTGAACATTTGGCCAAACAGTATCCGGGAGGTAGGACTCGATTTATCACAGCCATGAATAACAAAGTAAAAGACATGGGTTTGACGGATACCAGATTTCATGACCCATCCGGTCTAAGTGTGTTCAACAGTAGCACAGCTATTGAATTGGTTTTGATATTG
>Ga0214921_10009804_pt1 | contig 12009 bp, 11 predicted proteins | sample LL1505_MetaG_FD_177992 | JGI IMG/M metagenome (GOLD analysis project Ga0214921, IMG submission 177992) | Freshwater microbial communities from Lake Lanier, Atlanta, Georgia, United States - LL-1505 | ecosystem: Environmental > Aquatic > Freshwater > Lake | place: USA: Georgia | collected... | reverse complement strand
GAAATATAAAGAACATTTTGAAAATTTTAATTACCCTTTACATATATTTCAAAAATGGGCGATTGAAGGAATTGTTGAAGGCCAACACGTATTATGCTGTTGTCCCACAGGTAGTGGGAAATCATTGCCAGCGGAATTCGCGCTAGATTATTTTCACTCTATCGGTAAGAAAACTATCTATTGTTCGCCAATTAAGAGCTTATCAAACGAGAAATTCAACAATTTTACGCAAAAATATCCACATATAAGTGTCGGTATCATTACCGGTGACGTGCGTTGTAATCCAAATGCTGACGTACTTGTTATGACAACCGAGATTTTATTAAATAAACTTTACCAAATGAAAAGCGATAATCAAATTAATTCTTCTGTGTCATTTGAAATGAATATTGAAACTGAATTAGGGTGTGTTATCTTTGACGAAATACATTATATTAATAATGCAGAGCGTGGACACGTATGGGAAAGCTCAATAATGCTTTTACCACGACACATTCAAATGATAGGATTATCCGCTACTATTGATGCTCCTGAAAAATTTTCACAATGGCTTGAAAACAGAGGTGATGAAAAACAAAGTGATAAGATAGTTTATCTTACTGCAAAAAAGGATAGAGCAGTTCCACTAATACATTATTCATTTATTACAGCAACACAAGGCATTTTTAAATCAATTAAAGATAAAACCCTTAAAGAAGAAATTAAAAATATTATTGATAAACCTTTTGTCATACAAGATGCCAAAAATAAATTCAATGATGAACAATATTTGAAAACGGATAAAATGTTAAAATTATTTGAATCAAAAGAAGTTCGTATTAAAAGATCGTATGTGCTTAATCAGGTAACCAAATATTTAACCGAAAATGAAATGACACCGGCTATTTGCTACATATTTTCCATAAAACAAATAGAAATTTGCTCTAAAGAAATAACAATCAACTTATTAGAATTTGATTCAAAGGTTCCTTATATAGCAAAAAGAGAATGCGACAAAATTTTAAGAGAAAAATTACCGAATTTTGAAGAATATTTTCATTTACCAGAGTATTTAACATTAGTTGCTCTTTTGGAGAAAGGTATCGCTACACATCATTCAAAAATGCTTCCTGTGTTAAGAGAAATTGTAGAAATATTTTTTGCCAGAGGATATATTAAGCTACTTTTTGCAACAGAATCTGTAGCCATTGGACTGAACCTTCCCATTAAGTCTTGTATATTCACTGATATTTATAAACATGACGGATCTTCGTTACGAATTTTGCAGGCTCACGAATATACACAGGCTGCCGGACGAGCTGGGCGCCTCGGACTTGACACAGTTGGCCATGTAATTCATCTCAATAATTTGTTCCGCGATGTAGATTCCGTTGCATACAAAACAATGATGAATGGCAAACCGCAAACACTGACATCAAAGTTTAAGATTTCTTATAATTTGCTATTGAATCTGCTTGATATTGGTGATAAAAATCTTGTAAAATTCGCTGCCCGGAGTATGGTAACAAGCGACTTGGAAAACCAAATGACGGAACTTGATAGAAAAATCGTCACACTAAAAGGAGAAATTGATAATATGAAAACTTGCACAGCAAACTTAAGAACACCTGGAAACATTTTGAAAGAATTTATGGATTTGCAAGAGCAAAAGGTTAGATCTGTTAATAAAAAACGCAAAGAAATAGAGAGAAAACTACAACATATCTTGGATAATCATAAATATGTAGAACAAGATAGCGTAACAAATCAAAATTTATTTTTAAAGCATGATGAGGTAGACAATTTACAAAAAGACTACGATTATGTAACTTCCTATATCAAGACGGGAGTTGGGAATGTATTAACGCTTTTAAAGGAAGAAGAATTCATCCAAGGCGATATACAAGATGAAGCCAGTTTAGAACTCACGTTAAAGGGCAAAATGGCCTGTCAATTAAGAGAAGTTCATTGTCTAGTGTTTGCAAAATTATTAGAAGATAACAAAATAGATGAATTATCATCTAAACAATTGGTCGCATTATTCAGTATTTTTACAAATATATCGGTAGGTGAAGAAGTCAAAGATTATTGCCCGAATGCAGATGATGATACAGTCAAAATAAATGTAAATTTGCTCGCTATTTTGTATAATAAATACCGCGATTTAGAAATTAAGTATAATATTAATACTGGTATTGACTACACAATTCATTATGATTTATTAAATTATGTGGAAGAATGGTGTGACGCACAATCAATAGAAGAATGTAAATGGGTACTACAGAAATTGGGCGAAGAAAAACAAATCTTTTTGGGTGAATTTGTCAAGGCGCTACTCAAAATAAATAATATTTCAGCTGAAATGGAAAAAATTGCTGAACTTACCGGAAACATTGCCTTTTTAAGCAAATTGAAGGAAATACCTGCGATGACTATGAAATATGTGGTAACAAACCAGTCGCTATACGTTTAAACCCACATTTTTACACATTCATATTTTTTACACTTTTAGATAGTTAAGAACTCTTATTATTTGTAAACCTAAAAACCTAAAAACCTAAAAAACAAAAATATTAAAATAATATAAATATATGGATGCTAAATATTTATTTTATATTACATTAGTAATTTCAATTATTGTTCAAATAATAACAGGAATAATAGATATAGGAGCATTTTTTGTAAAAGTCCCTACGATGTATTCAATAATAAAACAATTACTAATAATAGAGTTAGTGGTTCAGTTTTTGGAAGGAACATTTTATGTTTGGTTAGCTTATAATTTTACCAAAGCATTAAATGTTACGCCAAAAAGATATATAGATTGGGTTATTACAACTCCAACAATGCTAATAACATTGATGACATATTTAATTTATTTAAATAAAATGGCAGAAAATACAACAAATAGATTGGATTTTTTTACACTTTTTAAAGAAAATTCAAATATTTTTATACCTGTAGTGCTTTTGAATTGGTTAATGTTATTTTTTGGTTATTTAGGTGAAATGAGGATTATCCCTGTTTTACTTGGAGTATTTCTAGGGTTTATACCATTTTTAATTTATTATTATATCATTTATGTAAATTATGTAACGCAAAACACAAGCGGATATTTATTATTTTGGTATTTTTTCTGTTTTTGGTCTTTGTATGGTTTTGCAGCAGTTTTACCTTATTATGTTAAAAATTCATTTTACAATATATTAGATTTGTTTGCAAAGAACTTTTTTGGTTTATTTTTGAGTTATATAATATTTTCTGGTAATTACTGAAAGAAAATTATTTACGCCCTTGAAGAGTTTAATTCAAAAATATATAATTTTACAAATAATATAAAGCTAATATCATATTATTTGTAAAATGCATTCTTCGCTCTGTTTGGGTTTAATTCTGCAAAGTTTTTTTATAATGACAGTGTGTAATAATTTCACAACTGTATCTGAATTAGATTTGTCAAAATATATGGGTCATTGGCATCAAGTTTACGCAGCACCATTTGATTATGTTTTTCAAGGTTATGGTAAATGTATAACTGCTGACTATGAAATTACCGGTTCCAATAACGTTAGTGTTTTGAATGCACAATATAACACACACGACGAATATGAAGAAATCAAAGGATATGCATTTTATAAAAATATTAGCGAACCAGGACAGTTATCCGTTTATTTAGAAGGGACACCAGTCATTGCGCCTTATTGGGTATTGCATTTGGGAGCGGTTGACAATAATGAGTATCAATATAGTATTATTTCTGTGCCACACGGACCATCACTGTGGGTGTTGGCTAGAAATGTCCTAAAGTTTTTTTATTTATATGACGATGAAGTAAAGAAAATTTTAGATAAATATCAGTTTAAGTATGTTATAGTAGAACAAAATTGTTGAAATATTATTGTTAATAAAGTTAAAATATTATTGATGTAATAGATTAATTAAATGTAATAAATATATTTAAAAACTTAATTTTACATATATTATGAAGATTCTAGATGACGTTAAATTGGATTATTCTGATGTTCTCCTCCTTCCAAAGAGGAGCCAGTATTCTTCTAGATCAGAAGTCTCTTTAGAGAGAACGTTTAAGTTCAAGTATTCGCCCTATACTTGGACAGGTGTTCCAATTATGGTAAGTAATATGGATACCACTGGAACCATTGAAATGGCACTTGAATTACAAAAGCACAAGGTTCTAACGTGTTTGCATAAATATTATACAGTAGATGATTTAAGTGGTGAACCAATTGATTTTAGATATTGTGCTGTATCAACAGGAATTAGTGATAAGGATTTGCTTAACTTAGATGAAATCGTGCGAACCGTTGATGTGAAATTTATTTGTGTGGATGTAGCGAATGGTTACATGTCCAAGTTTATTGAAAAATGCAAAGAAATTAGAGAGAAATACCCGGATAAAATTATAATCGCTGGTAATGTTTGCACATCCCAAGGTGTATTAGATTTAGTAATGAACGGTAAAGTAGATATTATAAAAGTTGGTATTGGAAGCGGTAGTTGTTGTACCACTAGAAAACAAACCGGAATCGGTATGCCTCAATTTAGCGGAGTGATTGAGTGTGCTGATACGGCTCATGGACTTGATGCTCATATTATTAGTGATGGCGGTCTTCAAGTTGTCGGCGATTTTTCAAAAGCTTACGGAGCTGGGGCGGATTTTGTGATGAGTGGATCTATGTTTGCAGGTCATAATGAAAGCGGCGGTGACTTAATTCAAGAAGGCGACAAAAAATTCAAAATATTTTATGGAATGAGCTCCGCCAATGCTATGAATAAATATAGTGGCGGAGTTGCAAAATATCGTAGTAGTGAAGGTAAAGCTGTAAAAATTGAGCATAGAGGACCAGTAGAAGAAACCATACTGAATATCCAGGGAGGAATCCGTTCTTCTATGACGTATTTAGGTGCAAAGAAAATAAAAGATATTCCAAAATGCGCAACCTTCGTAAGAGTAAATCGTCAATTAAATCAAATATACAACGGAAAGGAAGTATAAAACTAAAAAATATAAAATATAATATATATGAAAATAGTATTTAGAACTGTATGTTTTCATTTATTATGCATTATAGCTTTTTCATTTTTATATTTTCATAATGAACATGATTTTCAAGTCCCAATTAGTAAAAATGTGTCATTTTTAGATTATTTTCTTTTAAGTACAACTATTCAAGCAGGTGTAGGTATTTCAAGTATATATCCGATTACTTCTTATGGTAAAATAATAATGATTGTACAACAAATTATAATGATAATGACGCATGTTTTTACATTGTATGTTTTTAATTTATAATACCAAAGTATTTTATTTCATAATTGGTATTAGCATTTAAATATTACATGTTTTTTATTTATAATGGAAATCATAAATAAAAAATATACCTTATTGGACAAAATTGGTGAAGGCTCATTTGGCTCCATTTACAGAGGTCAAAATATAAGAACGATGGAATATGTTGCAATAAAAGTAGAACCAATAAAAAACGAAACCAAGTTGTTGAAAAATGAATCCACCATTTATCAATATTTAAATAATAATCCGGGCATTCCTTCTGTAAAATGGTTTGGTAAATGCGATACAAATTATTATATGGTAATAGACTTGTTGGGTCAATCATTACAATCATTGAAGAATAAGATTGGAACTTTCTCTCTAAAACTGATTTTACAAATCGGAATTCAAGTTATAAATTTACTGAAAACCATTCACGATAAAGGATTAGTTCATCGTGATATAAAACCCGATAATTTTTTATTATCAACAAAGCCAAATGATAAAAATATTTATTTGATTGATTTTGGTTTTTGCAAGTCTTATTTAATAGATGATGACAAACATATCCCTTATAAACAGACGCACAATTTGATCGGAAGTAATACATACGCAAGTATAAATGCGCATAAATTTAGAGAATTAAGTAGGCGAGATGACTTAGAATCATTAGGATATATGTTGATCTATTTTTATTTAGGGAGTTTGGCGTGGCAACAACAACAAGAAACACTAAATACAAAAGAGAGAATTGTGTATTTAAAGCAATTTATAACAGAAACAACTCAGTTACCAGAAGTTTTAAGTGTATATATGAAGTATGTTAGAAACTTGGCTTTTGAGCAAACGCCCGATTATACATTTATTACTAATCTGTTCAAGAGAGAATTAGAGATTATACAGAAAAAAATTTAAAAAGATATGTATAATTAATATTAAATGAGTGACAAAACCGGGTATGACAAAATGCCAGATTATATTGAATCGCTATTTCACGTATTTAAATCCATTAATCAAAAGGCAAATGCGCATGAGGATAACAGATCTAAAATGATTGGTTTAATGATTTATAATTATACAAATAAGTTGGCAAAGGATAACAACGTAGATTTAAAGACCATAAAAGATGCTGAAACTATTAATTTGATACCAGTTTTTGAATATATTTCTCATAACAATATTGAACTATATGATTTTACAAAAATACAAGTAACAGATGTGGATATAACAAAGAGGGAAGATTTAGAACGATTTGTTTTGACCCATGTTTATTACATAACGCAAAAATAATTTATTTTAATAATATATAATGTCAACGGAGTCGGCTTTAGATATGTTTGATAAACAACATGCCCTGCTTAAGTCTATTAGTGCGTTAGAATTAGAGCTGCTTTCATATAGGGCGCCTCCTCAACTAGTAAAAAACTTAGCAGATTTAAAAGATTTAATAAATGCAAAAAAATTACGTTCGGAAGATTATTACGAAAGATTTCAAGCTATTAGTTCTAAAATTGAAGAATTAATAGATAGTGACCCTCTAACTGAAAGATTGTTGCGATCACTACTAGAAGATATTCAAACAAAAGCTGAAGCTTATAAGCCATTTATGCTATCTGATAAACAAACTGGTGGTAAACGTAAAACAAGAAAATCTAGAAAATCTAGAAAAAGTAGAAAGTCTAGAAAAGTACGACGCTATTAATAATATATTTTTATACAAAAAACTATATAAAGATATACATTTATAATACATTATAAATATGTCATCTAACAAAGACGTTGTTACACCCTCTTCTGCTGAGCGATTAGTAGGCCGTGTTAAGTGGTTCAATAACAAGGCTGGATATGGTTTTATCACCGTTACTGATGGTGATCGCTCAGGTTCTGATGTTTTCATTCATCACAGTGCCATTGAAGTTGAAAACCAACAATACAAGTATTTAGTGCAAGGCGAATATGTTGAGTTTGAATTGGTAAGAACTAGTTCTACCGAACACGAATGGCAAGCATCAAATGTAAATGGAATTAAAGGAGGTAAGCTAATGTGTGAGACCAGACGCGAATACAAGATTGCCCGAACTACTTATAGGGTTGAAAAAGGCGATGAAACACAAGCACCAGTAGAAGCTGTAGCTGCCACTCCTAGACAGCAAAGAGCACCTCGCGATACTACATCCGCTCCTAGACAACAAAGAGCGCCAAGAGCTCGCGGTGAAGGTCCTAGAGAAGGAGGAGACAAGAAGGAATGGACCCTCGTATCAAATAAGACCGATAAAAAGGTTCGCAGTAAGCCCACACGTCAGGGAGCTACTGTGATCACCATTGAATCAAAGTAAAAAATGTAAAAAATGTAATAATATAAACTAAAAATAGTGTAAAAATATACGATTTAGAAATTTCAAAAAATATTTTATTAACCTATTTTTTGAAAAACTTAATATATTATAATATTATATAATGACGGGCATAGATGAAAATAAGGTTGCTGGTGGAAAAAGAAAAAACGGTCACTCTTTAGATTGTGAGTGTCATATTTGTGAGAACATGATAAATAAGGCAAACAGAAATGGCTACACAAAAGATGCGAAAAAAAAGGAATTACAAAAAAAAGGAGCTGTAAAGAAAAACGGTCATAGTCTTGATTGTGGTTGTCCTATTTGCAAAAATATGATGGCAAAAACAAAAAAACATCATAAAAAACAAAAGGGAGGAGATGATTCTGATTCTAGTTCTGATTCTGATTCGGATTCTTCGTCAGATGAAGAAACAAATACGGAAATGCAAGGCGGACGTAGAAAGAAAAAAAATAGACATAAATTACATTGTAAATGTCCTATTTGTAAAAATATGAAAAAGTCAAAAAAGGGTGGCGAAGACCCTGATCCTGATATAGAAAATCAAAAAGGAGATATAGAAGAAGGAGGAATAAAGGGAGAAACCTCAGCATCAGATGCTGAATACGATAATTTAGAAAATATTCGGGAGGCTGATACAAATGCTGCAAATGCTGCCGAAAATACTGCCGCTACAAATGCCGCAAATGCTGCGACAAATGCAGAAAATGAAGCAGCAAATGCCGATGCTAATGCTGCTGAATTAGGAGAAGCAGGACCAGGTTATAAAGCTGGCGGCACGCGTAAAAGAAGAAGATCTAGCGGGTCCAAAAGAAAATATAACAAAAGAAAAGGCCGATCAAAAAAGAGATCAAAAAAGAGATCAAACATGTATAAAACTCGTAAAAACAATGGATCTAAAAAATCTAATGGACATAAAGAAATATGCAAATGTCCTATTTGTATAAATATGAAAAAATAAAACCAATCATTGCATTTATATAAATAATAATATTTATATGTTTGGCTCTTACTTCGCTAAAACCTTTTTTAAAGGTTGGTTTATATGTTTGGCTCAACCTTTTTTAAAGGTGGATAAAGTTAAATTTTAAAAATTAATTTAACCTTATTATTTATATGGAAAACCAAGAAAATATTATCAGTGCAATTGATAAATTATTTAATAAAAATTCAATTTTTTCCAATAATTATATATTTATATATACACCGCCAAAAGTAGGTTCAACGACACTAGTTACATCATTGCGCGTATCTTTAGGTAGAAGTTATAATGTTCTTCATATCCACGATGAAACAATGTTATCAGTTTTAACAGGAATTAATGATGTTAAGATAACCGATATTATTAATTTTTTAGCAAATAATGGTAAAAATGTTTATGTATTTGATGTTTATAGAACACCTATAGAGAGAAAAATGTCCGAATTTTTTGAAAAAATATCTTCCTATCACTTTAACAATACAGAAGAAAATATTAGTCATTACTCTATTAGACGCATATTTGATAGATTTAATAAATTATTTCCTCATTTGGAGAATGGCGATCATTATATGGATAGATATAATATAGTGGAACCTATACCATTTGATTTTGAAAAAAAATATACTGTTCAATTAATTAATAACGTAAAATATATAAAGCTAAGATTATGCGATTCACAATTATGGGGATCAATTCTCTCTAACATTTTACAAACAGATATTGTTTTAATTAGTGATTATAAAACAGAAACAAAAAGTATCGGTGAGTTATATAACAAATTCAAAAATGAATATAAGTTACCTGTAAACTATTATGAAAATATAAAAACGTGCAAATATTTAAACTTTTATTATAGTGAAGAAGAGTGCAATAATTATTTAAATAAATGGAATAATAATCTTGAAGAGGAATGTATCCCATACACAGTTGGCGAATTTGATTTTTATATGAATTTATGTTTAGAAAACCAATATATAAATGATATACAAATAGACCATTATATAGATAATGGATGTTTTTGTGACTTATGTAAAAATAAACGTAGAGATATATTTTTTAGAGCTAAAAAAGGAGAGAAAATATTTGAAAAAATTATTCATGATAGTGTAGTTTTTGAAGAAAAACAAAATATAATAAAACGAGGGATTGAAATTATTAATAAAAAAATAGAAATTCTTAACAAAAAAAGAGCAAATAAAAAAATAAAAAAAAATCAGTTTGCAATAAATCATAAGATGTCATAATAAATAGAAAAAATTCAAAATATCTAAATAAAATACATAAAATATCTTGTAAATTTACTTTATTTTTATATATTATAAAATGACAGAAACTTTGTCAAATCCAGGTTCGTTGGTTTATCCTACTGTTGTAGAAGGTAAACAATTCACAAATGTCTTGCTTATTGATAGAAGCGTTCAAGAGTATCAACAATTTATTGATTCAGCTAATGCGGATACATTTCCTATTGTGTATTCTGTTATGTCTTCAAAAACAGATCTTTTAGCATTGTTAAAAACAACCTTTACAAGTATTTCAAGAATAGGTATAGTTTCCCATTCTTATTCTTCTGGTGATGCTATTACGTTTTTAGATAATGAAAAATTGTTTATACCTAATGAAGTAAATGCGAATCAACAGTTTATCATAGATGTAATTAAGGAATTTCAAATAAAAAACATTGATTATTTAGCATGCAACACTCTAAATTTTCCAAATTGGGTAAATTATTACAATAACATAACTAAAGATACAGGAGTAACTGTAGGAGCTTCCAATGATAAAACAGGTAATATAAAATATGGTGGTGACTGGACAATGGAATCTACAAGTGAAAATGTAGAATTGATTTATTTTAGCAAAAGTATAGAATATTATCAATATTAATTAGTTGTATTTACACAAAATAATATTACTTATACAACTTCTGGTAGTAATTGTAGTATTACAGGTTATACAGCTGGTTTAGCAAGTGATATAACAATTCCTTCTACTGTGACAAATGCTGGTATAACTTATACTGTAACAAGTATTGAAAATTATGGATTCTCTAGCTGTTTTATTTTAAGAAGTATTACTATACCATCCAGTGTAAAAAGTATTGGTACTCAGGCATTCTATAATTGTACTGGTCTAACAAGTGTTACTATCCCATCTAGTGTAACAAGTATTGGAGATTATGCGTTCTATTATTGTATTGGTCTAACAAGTGTTACTATCCCATCTAGTGTAACAATAATTGATAATACATTCTATAGTTGTACCCTTCTAACAAGTGTTACTATACAAAGTGGTGTAACAAGTATTGGAGATAAGATGTTCCTAAATTGCACCAGATTGACAAGTATTACTATACCATCCAGTGTAACAAGTATTGGACAACAGTCTTTCCAAAATTGTTCTGGTCTAACAAGTATTACTATACCATCTAGTGTAACAAGTATTGGCACTTATGCATTCTATAATTGTTCTGGTTTGACAAGTATTACTATACCATCCAGTGTAACAAGTATTGGTATTCAAGCATTCTATAATTGTTCTGGTCTAACAAGTATTACTATACCATCCAGTGTAACAAGTATTGGACAACAGGCATTCTATAAGTGTTCTAGTCTAACACCTAGCAATATAATAATGCCAGAAACCCTACAATTAAATGCATACCAATTTTATATAGATCCTCTAGTTAAAATACTCACAATACAATACGGTGTAAAAAGCATTGATGATACTCAATTCCAAAGTTGTACTGGTCTAACAAGTATTACTATACCATCTAGTGTAACAAGTATTGGAAATTCTGCATTCTATGGTTGTTCCGGTTTGACAAGTGTTACTATACCATCTAGTGTAACAAGTATTGGCGAATTTGCATTCGGTATTTGTACTGGTCTAACAAGTGTTACTATACAAAGTGGTGTAATAAGTATTGGAAATAATGCATTCTATGGTTGCGCCGGTCTAACAAGTATTACTATACCATCTAGTGTAACAAGTATTGGTACTTATGCATTCCAATATTGTGGTCTAACAAGTGTTACTATACCATCTAGTGTAACAAGTATTGGAAATAATGCGTTCGATAGCTGTTCCGGTTTGACAAGTATTACTATACCATCCAGCATAACAAGTTTTGGAACTAGTGCATTCGCTGGTTGTACCGGGTTGACAAGTGTTACTATACTAAGCGGTGTAACAAGTATTTCACTAGGTGCATTCTATGATTGCACCGGTTTGAAAAGTATTACTATACCAGGTTCCGTAACAAGTATTGGCAATCAGTCGTTCCGAGGTTGTACTGGTTTAACAAGTGTTACTATACTAAGCGGTGTAACAAGTATTGAACAACAGGCATTCCAAAATTGTTCTAGTCTAACAAGTATTAGTATACCATCTAGTGT
>Ga0214921_10009803_pt1 | contig 12009 bp, 11 predicted proteins | sample LL1505_MetaG_FD_177992 | JGI IMG/M metagenome (GOLD analysis project Ga0214921, IMG submission 177992) | Freshwater microbial communities from Lake Lanier, Atlanta, Georgia, United States - LL-1505 | ecosystem: Environmental > Aquatic > Freshwater > Lake | place: USA: Georgia | collected... | reverse complement strand
ACTCACACTATTACTTTTACTAGAGTTTCAGGTGGTACAGCTGACGGAACCTTTTTTGGTACAGTTTGGCCAAATTCTGCTCCAAGTCAAATAATAACAATAACAGATGGAATGTTTTATAATATTCCTGTTTTATAACAAATATCATCATATAATATATTTTGGTCGGAATAAATTATACACTTAAAAAAAATGAAAAAAACATTATCAATTATTACTCTATAAGAAACCTTCATTATGAAAAGACTTTTATCAATCATTACATTATCTGCAATCCTATTTGGATGTAGTACTCAAAACCCTAATCCAATTAACAATTCAAACAATTCAGTTACTGATATTGATGGCAATATTTATCCAACTGTTCAAATGTGTAATCAGGTATGGACGGCAAAAAATTTAAATGTTAGTCATTATAGAAATGGAGATGTAATCCCTCAAGTAACAGATTCCATTACATGGGCTAATTTAACAACCGGAGCTTGGTGTTATTATGAAAACAATACATCCAATGGATTAATATATGGCAAGTTATACAACTGGTATGCAGTTAATGATCCAAGAGGATTAGCCCCTATTGGGTATCATATTCCTTCAGATATGGAATGGAATGTTGTTATAAATTGTTTAGGTGGTGGTAATTCAGCAGCAGGCTATATGAAAGAAGTTAGCTTTATACATTGGGGTAACCCAGGTAACGGTTATAATGGGGGAAATAACAGTAGTGGTTTTACAGCTCTTCCAGGAGGCTTTAGATTAGACTCATCATATGAATTAGGAAATATGCTTTATGGAGTCTTTGATAATGTTCAAACTGGAGGTTTTTGGTGGACTTCAACAGATACTAATTCTCCAAGTGCTTGGGTATATGATATGGCATTTGAATCTGATGGAATAGAAAGATATGATGCAGGTAAAGCATGGGGATTTTCAGTTCGTTGTGTGAAAAATTAAATAATTTTTATCTATTAATAAAAAAATATTATGAAAAGTACTTTAAGATCATGCTTAGTTTTATCATCACTTGTTATCCTAACTGCAAGTTGTAAAAAAAACAGTAACTCGTCCAATTCTAATAATACATCTGGAGCTGTTTCTATCAAATATGAAATGGTATGCTCTGCACCAATTCAAGCTGCTCCAGCTGGATTATATAATTACGTTACTTATACTAATAGTGATGCAAATGGGACTGAAGAAAGGAATGTTATTAACTCTACTAATTGGAGCAAAACAATTACTTTAAATGTAACTCAAAGACCAATTGGAATTGGTTTTTCAGGTCAAACTTATACAGGGAGTTCTGGCACAATAACTTCAAGGATTTACATTAATAATGAATTGAAAGATGAATACTCTTCAGATATATTCAATAGTGGATCAATTTTTCAAGGTTTTTGGTCAAATACTTACATATTATATTAAAAAATAAAAATCATGAAATCAAAAAATCTATTATTAGCATCTGCTTGCCTTACCATTTTTTCGATATCCATTATTATTTTCCAATTTAGTTGTAGCCAACAAGCCCCTGCTCAAATATCTGGTACAAATTGTTTTATCCCTCAGCCAAAATTGCAGTTTAAGGGAAATCAGATATTGTATACATGTGATGCTATTACTGATTCTAGATTTGGATGGATAGGCTATCCGTTCATAATAATTAACTCGACTGGAGTTTGTAGTTTTGAGTTTATTAATGTGAAACCTCCAAATTTTGGGTATTCTGGTAGTCCTATTTGGTGGGTCAATTTCCCTTCGACACCAAATAAGATTGAAGGAAGTTTGTCATTCAATATACTAGGTAGCTCTCTCAACATTGGTAATTATAGTACGAATGACATTGTCTTTTCATTTAATGAAAATCTATATCATTATGAAAGTGTTCCAAATTCTATTTCTATAAGCATCACTAGTATTTCCAATGGGTTAGCATCTGGAACATTCAGTGGAATAATCCCTGCTGTTAACAACACAGTAAGTCATGGCCCACAAATGAACATAACAGAGGGGTTATTTAATAACATACCAATATTTGAATAACAAAATTGAATCTTAAACCTAAACCCCTATTTCAGTTATGTTACACTAGAAGTAAAAACTAAGTTTGACTATCTAACTGAAATACTATAAACTTGTACTATTAAACAACATTTTGGGTCACGTTTGGGTATCAATAATTTTAAATCATTAAACCAAATAAAATGAAAAAACAAATTACTGTACTTCTATCAGCTTTAATCCTTTTTTCTTTTGGATGCAAGAAGAACAATAACAACACTTCTAATTCTACCAGTGGGAATTTCACTCTGAAGTATGAGCTTATTACATCATCACCAATTACTAATAACTATGTATCTATTATGTATGAAAATGGAACACAGCAGCCAGAAACTGATAATTCTTTTGTTGCTGGAAATACTTATTGGTCAAAAGAAGTAACAGTTACTACTCCAAATAGACCATTTTATGCAATTTTACCTGCTGTTGCAATATACCTTAGTTCACCAGGTACTGTTACAGGAAATATCTATGTAAATGGTAGTCAGGTTGCTCATACTTCAAACCCAACTCAAACATCTTCAGGAACAACTTTTGCTGTTTGTGGAATGCAATATTTAGTATATTAACAATTTATAATCCGGTGAATGTTTCAGTTATGTTACATTAGAAGTAAAAATAATGTTTCAGTAAAGCCTTTGAAAAGTGCTAAAGCTCAGTTGGTAGAGCAATACACTTTTAATGTATGGGTCCTGGGTTCGAGTCCCAGCCAGTTCACAAAAAAGGATTTACAGCATTGTAAATCCTTTTTTTATTAGGTAAATCAATGTGTTAAAGAAACAATTTCAACATACCCAACAAATTTATTTTTCGTCACTAGCTTTTTTTTACACAGCTACTTTAGAATTGATATTATTAATTATACAAAAATTATGCCTTCATCTTTAAAAATAATTCTAAATCTGTTTTAAAGAATTCAGAATATAGATTAAACATTTATATTTTTTAAGTACCAATAACGGTATAAAATAATAAACATGAAATATCCCTATATATCAATCATCATTGAATAGTTTTTATCTTGCTTGGATTTAGATGAGATAGAAACCAATTGATGAATTGCTTTTTCAATTATTTCAAATTTAAAATTTGCTAATACTACATTCATTTCTTCAACAATATGCTCATTACATAAGTTACCTATACTACCTTCATGCGTATACGAAACATTAATAGTTGTTGGTTCGAAAGTATTTTGCTGAATGTCTGCCCCCACTTTTTGATAGGCATCTCTAAAACTATACCCATCCAATACCAACTGATTGACGGCTTCTACAGAAAATAAGTATTTATATTTAGAATCATTAAGGATATTTTCTTTCACCTGAATTTGAGCAATGGCATAATTAGCAATTTCAATACAATCATTTAATTCTTGAAAAGCTGGCATAAAACTCTCTTTAATCAATTGCATATCTCGATGATAGCCACTGCTTAAATTAGCTGTAATCAATGCAATTTCATTGGGCAACGCCATGAGCTTGTTTGATTTAGCTCTTATCAATTCAAATACATCAGGATTCTTTTTATGAGGCATAATACTGCTTCCGGTTGTTAAATCATCGGGGAAACTTATAAATCCAAAATTTTGATTAATAAACAAACAAATATCCTGACTCATTTTACCCAAGGTAGCGCCAATATTTGCCATTGCTTGCGCTACAATTCGCTCTGTTTTTCCTCTTCCCATTTGAGCATATACCACATTATAATTCATCACTTCAAAACCAAGCAATTCTGTTGTCATTCTTCTGTTAAGTGGAAAACTAGACCCATAACCTGCAGCCGATCCTAATGGGTTTTTATTTACAATTTTATAAGCTGCATTCATCGACACGATATCATCTACTAAACTTTCTGCATAAGCACCAAACCATAACCCAAAGGAAGATGGCATGGCTATTTGATAATGGGTATACCCTGGCATCAGCAACTCTTTATGCTTATTACTAAGCTCAATTAAAGTGTCGAATAAACTTTTAGTCCCCTCTACAGTCTTTTTTATTTGAGCCCTTAAGAATAATTTCAAATCCAATAAAACCTGATCATTTCTAGACCTGCCACTATGTACTTTTTTACCTACATCGCCTAATCTCCTTGTAAGCAATAGCTCCACCTGACTATGAACATCCTCAACATCTGGTTCAATTATAAATTCGCCCTGATTAATTTCATTTAGTATTTCAAGAAGACCTTGCGTAATCTGGTCGAGTTCTTTATTCGTTAATAAATCTATAGTATTTAGCATTTTGGCATGTGCCAAACTTCCAATAACATCATGTTCCGCTAACATTAAATCCATTTCACGATCTTTTCCAACGGTAAATTTTTCGATTTGCTTGCTAACTTCAAATCCTTTTTGCCAAAGTTTCATGATATTTATTTTTTAATGGTTTTAAAAAAACCGAAACAATGTTTCGGTTAAAATTTAATTACAAATTCCTAAAACTGCCAACCCATTGGCGGTTGCAATTGATGCCAAAGCATCGATATCATATAATTTGCACGCTTCTAAAATAAGTTTCATCTCCGTCCACATATCTCCATCACCGAAAGGCTTATAAACATCAGCAATATTATCTGTTCCAAGAGCTACTTTAATTCCATAAGGCAACATTTCATCAATTGGAGTAATTGCGTTGTGGCTAGGGGCTGATTTTTCAGTTCTTGGATGATCAATCCAGGCAATTGGACAAGAAATAGCCATCAAATCAGCTTTTTTCATCAGCTCATAAATCTCATTTCTTTTTTTCTGCGGATGCGCAGCTACAGAAATACAATGTATTGCCGCAACACGACCCTCCATAGCATGTTCTATTGTTTTTTTTGCAAGCAACTCCGTTTCACTTTCCTCATCAGAATTGAATTGATCAACATGTACATGAACCATTTTATTATATTTTTTCCCAGTTGTTAATAAAACATCTAAATGCTCTGCTTCTCTACCAGCATCTTTGGCGGGAAGGCCTCCTATAATATCAACAAATTCAACACCCATATCAAACCAATACTTGGCCTCTTTATCTAAAACACCTTTAAGTGTTTGATTCATGAATTTGAATTTAACCCGATTGCCATAGGTTTCTTTAAGCTTTTGAGCTGCTTTTATAGACTTATCTTCTACAGCCTCATCTACATCTATGAAAGTACCGATGGCCTGAACTCCTTGTGATAACATTAGTTCTGTAGCTTTAGCCATGCGTTCAAAAATCTGATCAACACTTGACTGTCTTTTGACCTGATCGACAATTCCCCATTTTTCTTTTAAAGGCGCATATACTTGTTTAAAAGTAGTTTCATCAATAGTATACGCTCTATCAAAATGAGCATGAGTATTGACCCAACCACCATTATATTGGATTTTATCTAGCAATATTTGTTTTGTATTCATACATTTTTAGCATAAAAAAAAGGCTTTCAAAAAATGAAAGCCTTTAAATATTTTTCCAATGGAAATAGAAATTAAACACGTTAAGGTGTTTTTCTGATCTCCATTTCAATGTTGTTTGTGGTTGCATTAAAATCAAAATTAAGTCAAAAAATAAAACCAAAAAAATGAAAATAATGAATGTGAATAAATTGTGAGTCTTTAAAAAAAGAATAAGACTAAATTAGTCCTATATCCGATCTATAATAAACTCCTTCAAAATTCACTTTATTTACTGCATTATATGCCTTTGTTCTGGCTTCTATTAAAGTATCCCCTGTTTCAATAATATTAACCACCCTTCCACCTGATGTGAAATAATCATTGCCTACTATATTAGCTCCAGCAATAACGTAATTTAAATCACCATTATTTAATCCCATTATTTTTTTATTCATTTCAAATGAGTAGGGATATCCTTTTGATGCCAACACTACACAGCAGGATGTATTATTTTTCCAATCCAAATAAATTTCATCCCCCGTGATGGCATCTTTTATAATATCTAAAAAATCAGATTTTAATAAGGGTAATATAGTTTGCGTTTCAGGATCGCCCATCCTCATATTATACTCCAGTAAATAACAATTATTATTAACTACCATTAATCCAAAAAAAATAACTCCTGAAAATAACAATTGTCTTTCCTTTAATCCTCGCAATGTAGGCGCCAAAATATTCTCCTCAAAGTCGTGCTGAATGATTGCATTGTACAATGGATTTGGGGCTATAGCTCCCATTCCTCCTGTATTAGGTCCTTGATCATTATCAAATATTTTTTTGTGGTCTTTTGCAGATATTAATGGATAGATTTTATTATTATTACAAACCGACAATATGGAAACTTCAAAACCCTGCAAAAACTCTTCTATGATAATTTCATTCCCTGCATCACCTAATGTATGATCTGAAAGTAATTCAGTAACACATTTAGTTGCTTCATGAAAATCTTTAATGATAAATACTCCCTTACCCGCTGCTAAACCAGTGGCTTTTATTACTAAAGGAAATTTTTGATTACTAAGAAACTTTAAGGCATCTTCTACATCAGTGAATGTATTATAATTAGCTGTTCTAATCCCAAATTCTTTCATAAAACTTTTAGCAAAAGCTTTATCCCCTTCTAACATCGCTGCTGCTTTATGTGGTCCAAATATTTTCAAATGATGCTCGTTAAATTTATCAACAATTCCTTCTACCAATAAGGTCTCAGAACCTACAATGGTAATATCAATATTTTCAACCATGGCAAAATGAACTATTTCATCAATAGATCTAATGTCTATATTTTTACCAATAGACGCTGTACCTCCATTACCTATTGCAAAAAATAAATTAACATGAGGATTATCTTTTTTTATCTTAATCCCAATAGCATGTTCTCTTCCCCCGTTACCAATAATTAATACCTTCATACATTAATGTTTGAAATGTCTAACCCCTGTAAATAACATGGCTATACCATACTCATTACAAGTATCAATTGAATCTTGGTCTTTTATTGAACCCCCAGGTTGAATAATTGCTGAAATTTGATTTGTAGCACACAATTTAACTATATCATTAAATGGGAAAAATGCATCCGAAGACATTACGCATTCAGATAGTTCAACTTTTTTCTCCTTAGCCTGTAAAATAGCCTGTTCAGCAGATCTAATTCTATTAGTTTGGCCACTTCCTATCCCTACCGTTACATAATCCTTACAAAGTACAATCGCATTAGAAGTACAATGTTTTACTATTTTCTGTGCAAAAACCAATTGATTTATCTGATATTCAGATGGTTTTTTTTTCGTTACCACGTTTATTTCATAATCTACCACGGGATCTGATGTTTGAACAAGCAGACCTCCATTTATGGAAACAATTTGTTTATTTTCTATTGGATGCATTAATATTTTTAACACCCTAACATTTTTCTTCTTTGCTAAAATTTCAAGTGATGCTTTTGTAAAATCAGGGGCAATAATTACTTCTAAAAATGTATCATTGAGCAACGTTGCTGTGGCTTCATTCAAGATTACATTAAATGCAATAATACCTCCGAATATAGAAACAGGATCTGCTAAATAGGCTTTTTGATACGCATCAAGTGCATCTTTTCCAATAGCTACCCCACAAGGCGTATTGTGTTTTACTGCACAACATACAGGCTCATTAAATTCCTTTACAATATTTATAGCTGCTTGAATATCTCGATAGTTATTGTAAGACAATTCCTTCCCTTGTAATTGCTTCCACTGGTTTATATTATTTTGTTGAGTAAGGTCTGCATAAACAGCGGCTTGTTGATGTGGATTCTCTCCATATCTTAATATTTCTTTTAGCTCATAGGTATTATTATAATATTGTGGAAAAATTTCTTCATTTAAAAAATTAGCCACAGACGCATCATATGCCGAAGTAATATTAAAAACTTTGGCAGCCAGTTTTCTTCTTGTTTCAATGGCTGTTTGCTCCTGCTCATTCATTTCTTGAATTACTCCTGCATAATCCTTTATTTCGGTTATGACTGTTACGTCATAATAATTTTTTGCTGCAGCACGAAGTAAACTCGGCCCTCCAATATCAATAAACTCTATCAGTTCATCATGTGTTAAATTCTCCTGTTGTTTTTTTACAAAAGGATATAGATTCACAATAACAAAATCTATCGCTATAATATTATTATTATCAATTGTGGTATTATGAATTTGATCATTACGCTTGAATAAAATTCCGCCAAATAGTTTAGGGTGAAGTGTTTTTACTCTCCCGTTTAACATTTCAGGAAATAAAGTATAATCAGCTACATCTGTAACTGGGATATTTTTTTCTTGCAAATACTTTAAAGATCCTCCTGTAGCAAGCAGTTCAATATTATGATTCATTAAACAGGCTGCTATTAATTCAATATCATTCTTATCGTAAACACTGATAAGTGCTTTATGTTTCTGCATACAATAATTTTATTCCTTCAATTATTAAATCATGTTCAATCAAATGAACTTTTTGTTGTAAAGATTCGGGGGTTTCATCTAAATCAACTTTACATTTTTTTTGGAGTAGAATTTTTCCATCATCCAGTTGTTCGGTTACATGATGAATAGATGCGCCAGACTCATTTTCATGATTAAGAATCACAGCCTGATGCACTTTCAAACCATACATTCCTTTTCCACCATATTTAGGCAATAAACTAGGATGAATATTAATGATTTTATTTTCCCATGTTATACAAATGGCTGGATGTATTACGGATAAAAAACCGGCCAATAAAATATGAGTCACCTCTCTTTTTTTTAGAATAAAATCAACTTCTTGATACCAATCACTTCTACTATCCAATTGATAAGTAAAAATATTCGCTTGCTTTGCTCTTTCTAATGCAAAGCAATTTCTATCAGCTATTACAATTTCAATATTTATTCCTGTTAATGACCTTTCTGTAATAGCATCAATAATTACTTGAAGATTACTCCCATTTCCAGAAACAAAAACGGCTAATTTCATTATTGAATAATTATTTTAGTTTCCTGATTTTTTGTTATTTCTCCAAGTAAAAATGAAGGATGTGTAAATCCTTTTAATTTTTCTAAAACAGCAGCAGCCTGATCTGCGTTTACAACTAATATCAGTCCTACTCCCATATTAAATGTTCCATACATTTCACTTTCTTCAATATTGCCCCTATTTTGCAAGAGATGAAATAATTCTTGAGGAGGTATATTTTCTTTTTGGATTACAGCACATAGATTTTCAGGAATTATTCTTGGAATATTTTCGTACAAACCTCCTCCTGTAATGTGTGCGATTCCTTTTATATTAAAATCATTCACTAAAGAGGTAATAATTGAGCTATATAATACTGTAGGTGTTAATAATTTATTCCAAATTGGTTCACCATTAAAAGACTCATATAAATCAGGCAATATTTTTCTTGCTAAAGAAAATCCATTACTATGTAATCCACTAGAAGCAATGCCAATAATCACATCCCCATTTTCGATATTTGATCCTGTAATAATATTTTCTTTTTCAACGATACCAACACAAAAACCTGCTACATCATAATCACCTGAGGCGTACATACCCGGCATTTCTGCCGTTTCACCGCCAATTAAAGCACAACCAGTTTGTTCACAAGCATAAGACATTCCTTTAATTATTTCGGCAGCTTTTTGTGCATCTAATTTTCCGCAAGCGAGATAGTCTAAGAAAAATAAAGGTGTTGCACCGTGACAAGAAATATCATTGGCACACATTGCAAAACAATCAATCCCAATGGTATCTAATTTATTTACCTCAATAGCGATTTTGATTTTCGTTCCTACTCCATCTGTTCCAGAGACGAGCACTGGATTGTTATATTTACCCAATTCATATAAAGCACCAAATTGACCCAACTCTGTAAGTACATTCTTATTGTACGTTTTTTTTACGAACTGCTTTATAAGATTAACTGTTTTGTATCCTTCTTCTTTATCAACTCCAGCATTTTTATAAGTATTCATTTGTAATTATTTTAAAGAGCAATTTTTATTCTGTCTAATTCTGGTTCATGTCTGTTTACAGGATATTTTTCAGTAAAACAACCATAACAATAGCCTTCTACCTTTAATAAAGTTTTTAAATTATCCATTGTCAAGTAGGTTAATGAATCGACGCCCAAATAGATTTTAATTTCTTCTTCCGAAAGTCTTGCAGCAATTAGATTTTCTTTTTCCGGTGTATCTAACCCTAAAAAACATGGTGCAATGATGGGTGGTGATGCAGAAATAAAATGAATTTCTTTAGCTCCTGCATTTTTGAAAAGATTAACTAATCTTTTACTAGTAGTCCCTCTTACAATAGAATCATCCATGATAATCACTCTCTTGCCTTTTATTTCGCTTACGATTGGATTTAATTTCAGCATCACAGTTCTTTCTCTCATTTCTTGTGATGGAGCGATAAACGATCTTCCTAAATATTTATTTTTTAACAATACAGGTCTAAAAGGAATTCCAGAGGCATTAGAATATCCAATCGCTGCAGGGACTCCAGAATCAGGGACTCCAATCACAACATCTGCATCAATTTTGTTTTGTTCCCATAATTTCTTTCCCGTCAATTCTCTGAATTTATACACGCTATCCCCTTCCATCATACTATCGGGTCGTGAAAAATAAATATATTCAAACGAGCACAATGCTTTTGTTTTATTTTGCTGAATGTCGAAAGACTTCACTCCATCATTATTTATAATAATCATTTCTCCGGGTTCAATTTCCCGAATAAATTCTGCACTAACAGCATCTAATCCACAAGTTTCACTACTTACTACATAAGTATTATCTTTTGTTATACCAAGTGACAAAGGACGAATTCCGTTCGCATCTCTAAAGGCAATTAAACTATCCTGAGTAAGTAACACACAGCTATATGCCCCTCTGACAAGACTATACATTTTTTTTAAAGCCTGCTCAATCCCAAGATGAAAATATTTCTGAATTATATTCAACATCACTTCTGTATCAGAATTACTTGAAACAAATTCAATTCCTTCTGATTCTAATTGTTGTCTTAATATATTACTATTAACCAGATTTCCATTATGTGCTAATGATATAAATACTTCATTATTTCCATTTTTAGCATAAAGCGGTTGAATATTCCTTTTGCTTTGACCACCTGCAGTACTATATCTAGTATGACCTATTGCAGCATTCCCTTGATATAATTTTGGGTTATCTATCAATGCAAATGCATCAATAACAAGACCTTCTTTTTTAAAGGAATAAATATTACTGTCAGTAAGAAATGAAATACCACAGGCTTCCTGTCCTCTATGCTGCAATGCAATCAATCCAAATTGCATTAAGGAAAAAGTATCCATTTGCTTTTTAGAATACAATCCAAATACACCACATTCTTCAATCATTTTATCAATAATCTGCATGGGTTTATTTTTTTAACCGTTTCAAGATTTCAACATACGCTTCTCTAACATCACCTAAATCTCTTCTAAATCTATCTTTATCTAATTTTTTTAATGTTGTTTTATCCCAAAATCTACAAGTATCCGGACTAATTTCATCTGCCAAGATAATGGAACCATCAACATCCTTTCCAAATTCAAGTTTAAAATCAATCAATAAAATATCCTCACTTAAAAAATGTTCTTTTAATATTGAATTTATTTTTTCCGTAACTGCGAGAATATATTTTATTTCATCATAAGACGCAACGCCAATAGCAACAGCATGATGTTCATTAATAAGAGGATCTCCAAGCTCATCCTTTTTATAACATAATTCGTATATGATATTAGGTATACTTGTACCTTCCGTAATACCCAAAATTCTTGCTGTACTTCCAGCCAACACATTTCTTGTGATTATTTCCAAAGGAATAATAGAAACTTTTTTACACAATTGCTCTCTATCATTTATTTTTTTGATGAAATGTGTTTTAATTCCTTGTGTTTGTAAATACTCAAATATTAAAGTAGTTATTTCATTATTTAATACCCCCTTATCCTGGATATTCCCTTTCTTTTG
>Ga0214921_10009801_pt1 | contig 12011 bp, 13 predicted proteins | sample LL1505_MetaG_FD_177992 | JGI IMG/M metagenome (GOLD analysis project Ga0214921, IMG submission 177992) | Freshwater microbial communities from Lake Lanier, Atlanta, Georgia, United States - LL-1505 | ecosystem: Environmental > Aquatic > Freshwater > Lake | place: USA: Georgia | collected... | reverse complement strand
ATATTTTGTTCTAACAAATGAATAGCATTTGGATTTTCTGATAAATTATTCCAATCAATTTTATCCATATTTTGTTCTAACAAATGAATAGCATTTTTATTTTTTGATAAAGCTGTCCAATCAATTTTGTCTATATTTTGTTCTAACAAATGAATAGCATTTAGATTATGTGATAAATCAGACCAGTCAATTCTGTCTATATTTTGTTCTAACAAATGAATAGCATTTGGATTATATGATAAATACTCCCAATCAATTTTATCTAAAGATATCCAATCTAATAATTTCATTTTTGGTTTTACTAAATATGAAGCAATTAATCTTATAACTTCTAATGGAATATTCATTTTATTGTATATAATAAATAACATAATTATGCAAAATATTTAATTTTCAATTTTTTTTATATGCAAACTAAAATATAATAATGTAATGAAATATTTTTTATAATTTATTATTTAATATCTTTACAACAGATTTATAAATATTGTCTCTTGACATAAATTTATATCCTTGTTTATCATAATCTTTTCTCCATTTATTATTTTGTTTAGCACTACATTCTATTTTTATTGCTTTAGTAAATTTTTCTTGATAATAGATATAATAAATTTAGCATCATTTTTTTTATTAAATACACAATGACCTGAATTTACCATTAAATGTGATTCATACATTTTAGGATTTATTTTGCTTAAAATATCTATTTCTCGTAGTTTTGTTTTATTATTGAATTCATATCCTAACTCATTTTTTTCTGGTTTGCTTATGTATGGAAATGATATAACTGGAACTCTAAATTTAGTATCTATATGTTTGTTTATAAATTTAGTTCTAATATAATTGCCTACAGTTATTATTTTTTTCCATGTATCATCCTTATTTTTTTTTAATTGTTTTAGTAAATTTCTAAAATTTTCATTTGTTAATGGATATATCAATCTATCTTTTTTATCTTCTGTAAAATTTTTTAATCTTAATTTTAGATTTTTAGGTGTTATTAAAGCTGAATCTAATAATAAACACATTTTACATTTATCTGAATAAATTTGTGAAAAATATAAAGCAATATATCCTCCTGCAGACCAACCAATAGGTATTAATTTGTAATTATCTATGTTTGTGTATTCTTTTTTGATATTATTATATACAGTTTTACAATGTTTATCAAGATTGTTATAAGTAATATTTATGTTAATGTCTGAATCATAATCATTACGTTCTACAATATTATTATCATAATGTAAAGTATTATAAAGTTTATCTTGATAAGTATATACATTACCTAATTTTTTTAATTTATTCAAAAATTTTGATTCAGTATAGTCATTCCAATGTTTTAAATTTGTCCCTCCACCTTGAAGCATTATAAATAATATTTTATCTCTATTAACACCACCTATTTGGTTATTTATATTTGTTTCTAAACATATCTTTTTGATATTCATATATTATAATAAATTAAGAAATTATTTTGTTTATTGATGAATTATTTTATCTATTATATGTGCTTGTTCTGTAATATCTAATTTTAATTGTTTAATATTAATTTTAAATATATTCGGATTTTCTGATAACCAATTCCAATTAATTTTATCTATATTTTGTTCTAACAAATGAATTGCATTTGGATTTTCAGATAACCAATCCCAATTAATCTTATCCATATTTTTTTCTAACAAATGAATTGCATTTGGATTTATTGATAATATATTCCAATTAATTTTATCTATATTTTTTTCCAACAAATGAATAGCATTTGGATTTTTAGAAAAATAATTCCAGTCAATTTTATCTATATTTTGTTCTAACAAATGAATAGCATTTGGATTTTCTGATAAATACTCCCAATTAATTTTATCCATATTTTGCTCTAACAAATGAATAGCATTTGGATTTTCTGATAAATACTTCCAATTAATTTTATCCATATTTTGCTCTAACAAATGAATAGCATTTGGATTTAATGATAATATAGTCCAATTAATTTTATCTATATTTTTTTCTAATATATCTATAGCATTTGGATTTCGTGATAAATTAGACCAATTAATTTTGTCTATATTTCCTTCTAGAATTTTTCCCGCCAAAAGTTGTTCTAATATACTAATAGCATTTGGATTTTGTGATAAATCGTCCCAATCAATTTTATCTATATTTTGTTCTAACAAATGAATAGCATTTGGATTATATGATAAATACTCCCAATCAATTTTATCTAATGGTATCCAATCTAATAATTTCATTTTTGGTTTCACAAGATATGAAGCAATCAATATTATAACTTCTAATGGTATATTCATTTTATTAAATTTAATTTAATATAATAAAATAATAATGTAAAATATAAAATAATCAATTTTTTTAAATAAGTATCAGTTATTCTAAGTCCAAATTTTATATTATCAATAATAAATTATTTCTTCTATTTTTGGTTTTCCTTCCTGTATATCAATAAATTTTATTGGTGCAATATTACAATATAATTCTTGAAAATCATTTGTTGTATAATCATATTTTAAACAGCTAAAATAGTCTAAATAATCTTTCAATAATTCAGGTAATAAAATTTCTAAATTATCTATTGAATATTCTACTTTCTGATCACTTATAGAAATTACTCTCCATTTATCATTGTTAAATTCATATATTACAGCATTATACATTCCACAAAAATCAATTATTTTTAATGAAATATCTGTGTTGAAATTTTCAGATGCAACAGTATGCATAAAAAAGCAAGTTTTTTGTTTCATACCAACGTTTATATATATTTCTTCCATTATTTGTATATAATAAATAAAATAATACTATTAACTAATAATTGTTTGATTATCAATTTTTTAACCTATTCTCTCATAGATAATCTATCTTTAACACTTGCTCTACAATTTGGACAGGTTTGTTTAGTTTCTATCCATTTGAATATACACCTTATATGTCCTAATTCCTTTTTACAACATATACATTTAACTGTATCTATATTTGAATCATCAATTTCTTCCAAACATATTAAACAAGTTTCATCAACTTTTGATATATCAACAATATCATAACCTACAAGTGTAATTATTAAATCTCTTTCTTTAATTTTATCGATAATAATATTTATTTTTTCATGTGTACTTTTAATTAATCCTGTATCAACATAATCTTTTGGTTTAATATTTGCTATAATTTCATTAAACTCTTTGATTGATGCATTTTGGTTTGTATTGTAACAACTAACAATAATCACAAAAATTAAGTTTAATTTTACCATTGTATTGGTTGTAGTTTTGATTTTATGCAAAATGTATTTCTTATATTTTTTAAATATATTATATACTTCTAAATGGTTGCGATTATTAAACACCGAAACAATGTAATCTGAAAAAATACTGTCTATAAATTTACTATTGTTTTCTAATAAATTTTTCAAATAACTAATGTAATTTGAATTATCTTTTTTTATATCTGTTTCAAAAGTCAGTCTTACTATTTTAATATTATAATCAAACATATCTGAAAAATCTTCATAAGGAGGTTTATCGATTGGATAGTCTGCATATTCATATTTTTTTTCTAATCTCAATCTTTGTAACTCATAACATATATTCTTAAAATATAATATATCACTATACATTTGCATCTGTTTATTTGGAAATAATATATCAGAACATTTTGCAATACATTTTATATCTTGTTTTTCATTTATCATTTGTATTTGTGTAATATTATATTTAATCCAATTTGTAGCAACATTTGGATATTTTTCTTCAAAAATATCTGTTTGTTTTTTTATTAGTTCAATATTTTTTGTTCCAATCACTTTATTCATATCAAAGAATGATACAGATTTTTGTATAATTGGATGATCTAAATATTTATATACTTCTTCAATTTTACGTGTTAATGCATATGAAAATAAGATTAAAATATTTGTATGTGGTTCTGAATTATCTTTGTTTCCTTCAAATATTTTATCAAGTTCTTCATATATCATTGCTAATGTTTGTTTAGCATAATTATAATCTTCTTCAAACTGAAACATTGATTCGTGTAAATTATAATTATTAATAAGTAGTTGAACTAATGGATATGGATTAGATGTTTTTATTTCTTTATGCAAATTTCTTAGCAAATTAAATTTTTTGCATATACTTAAATACAGAATATCATATAATCCATTATATTCTGGTATAGTCTTAATCTTTTCTATAAATTCATCTTTAAAATCATAGTCATAAAAATGAATTTTTTCAATCATATACCAAAGAGCTTGTTGAACGTTCATTTTTGTATTAGTTATAGTAATTAGTTATGTTAGTTAATTAGTATATTATAATTTCAATTTTTTATAAAAAATTGATTAAAAAAATGTATATAAATATAACAATCGAAATAATATATAATTTATATTATATTATGAGTTGGAAAGATACTATAAGTAAAAATTTAATTAAATCAGTTAAGTTTGGTATTGGTAATGTTAAATTTATTGATGATGATATTGATAATGATATTGATAATGATATTGATAATGATATTGATAATGATATTGATAATGATATTGATAATGATATTATTGAATGTTATAATTGTCGCAATGAAATGAAATACGATCATTATAATTATATTTCTTGTGATGGTAAATGTTATTGGTGTTTCGAATGTTGCGAATATCAACATCTTACCAAAAAAAATAAAATGAATAAAGGACATAATATTACTTGCGATGAATATTATAACTGCGATGAATGTAATAAAACAACAATTGGAATAGACAATAATAATTATGTTGATTTTATAGATAATGTTTTTCCAGATGACAGTTTTATATTCGACAAAGATATAAATACTAATATTAAATATAACAATAAATATTATCATTATGAATGTTTTTGTAAATTTCTTGGTGATGATTATATGAATCTTGTTTGTAATAAATGTAAAAGACATTGTAAATATATCAATAATATGCGTGATATAAATAATAATCCAGAAATAATTAAAGGAATTAATGTATGCATTGAATGTTATAATAATACTGATATTCATAAATGTTATAATAATTCATGTAAAGGAGAACGTGTTGTTATGCAATGTTATTTTTATAGTCAATGTAAAAAGTATGCAAAAGGTTGTATAGAGTGCACTAAGAACGACTGGATTAAAGAATATTGTAATGAGTGTAGATAATGTATGTATTACATTATTTAATCCTATCCAAACTATTTACTTTATTCCAAAACAACACATAATTAAATGTTTTAACACTAATATAATCTTGAACACCATATTTATTTCCTCTATAATAACTATTTGAAAATGATATCAACGGTTCATCATATTCTGATAACAATTGGTATTTTTTATTTTTATTTTTATTTACATATTTTTTATTCTTGTCATATCTAAATTTTTTATAGAAATATTTTAATTGCCACGTTCTTTTTATACAATTTTCACCAATACAATATCCATTAAATCGATTAGTTCCTTCATATGCTTGAGATAACACTATACAATAATCATCTTTTAATTTTCTCTTAAGGTAATGACCTAAAAACCATTTATGATTTTTATTTTCAATATAATCTAAATTATCTGCTGATAATGATAAATCAGCAATATGATCATTATGTGCCCATAAGAAATTAATATTATTTTTATTATAATTTTTCATTATTATTTTATACATATCATAGTCTCTATCTATTTTATCATTATCAATACCAATAATTGATATTCTATCTATGTATTTTCTAATATATTTAATTATTTTCAAAAATATATTGCTTTCTGTTAAATGATGACAATATTGCCATAATTTGCCACCGACATAATTATCATTTTGTACTGGTTCTTCAAATTTAATTCCATCATATTTTATAAATTTTTTTTCTTGATTAGACCAAATAGTATTATTCATTATATTATCTGCTTGCCAAATACTCATTTCATTAAATATAATTATATTTTTATTAGTGTGTTTCATTGCGTATTTTAGCATATTAAATCTAAATTCCCAACTTTCTAAGATACCATGTGAAAATTCACCTATGCCAATTAATTTATAATTTAACAATATATTCATCATTATTATTATATATATAATAATACGGACTACAAAAATTAAAATTAGCAAATGAAGAATAAGTTAAATAATTTTATAAGATGATACAACAAAAAATATAAATAATGTTAAAAATTTCATAGATAAATTATATGATTCGTAAAACTAATATAATTTATATATATTTACATTTATGATCTTTAATGTTATCAAAATCATATAATTCTAAACAATAGCCACAATTAATTTTATTTAGTGTTATATCACATTTAAATATAAATTTCAAAATTTTATTTAATGTAGTCATATAATAAATAATATATATCTATCTATTATATATATTATGAATTTGTTGTTAATTAACAATGGATTTACTTATGAACCAAATGATATTAATTCTGTTCCGATTAAATTGACTGTTGTTGCTTGTAGTCTTCAAGGTGATATTTCCATACCTGCCACAATTGTAGACACAATTTTAAATGAAACTTATGCTGTTACTATAATAGGTTCTCATTGTTTTACACCTGAAAATAATATTACATCTATAACAATCCCAGAAGGTATAATAACAATTAGTGCATATGCATTTGTTGGTGTAGATAACAATGGTGCATTAAAATCAAACAAACAGTCATTAACTATACCAGACAGTGTCGAAACTATCGGCACTTGTGCATTTTATAATTGTCATGGTATTACATCATTAATATTAGAAACTATTTCAAGTAATCTACAAACTATATCAGATAGTGCGTTTGATAATGCTTTACAAGACGATCAATCATTAACTATACCAGACAGTGTTAATAGTATCGGCGATAGTGCATTTGCTCATTGTAATGGCATTACATCAATAATATTTCCAAATAATATTACATTTACAACTATATCATACAATGCGTTTAGTGATTGTTCAAAAATTCAATCATTAACTATACCAGACAGTGTCGAAACTATCGATGAATATGCATTTTATGGTTGTTATGGAATAACATCATTAATATTAGAAACTACTTTAAGTAAACTAAAAACTATATCAGATTATGCGTTTTATAATTCTTCAAACATTCAATCATTAACTATACCAGACAGTGTCGAAACTATTGGCACTTATGCATTTCATGGTTGTAGTGGCATTACATCAATACAATTTCCAAATAATACTAAATTTACAACTATATCAGACTTTGCGTTTTATGGTTCTTCAAACATTCAATCATTAACTATACCAAACAGTGTTGAGAGTATCGGCGTAGGTGCGTTTGGTGTTTCTTTATCAAGCAGTCCATTATCATTAACTATACCATATAGTGTCGAAATTATCGGCGCTGGTGCGTTTGCTGGTTGTAGTGGCATTACAAATTTAATTTTTTATAATAATTCAAATATTAGTGTTGATAGTTCAGCATTTCAAAATTGTAGTATAACTAATATTGTTTATAATAATCAGAACCAATCTGGTATTTACCCTAATATCACTGGAGGTAATATTATGCATAATTTTGGTAATGGAACATATAATACTTTTACAAAAACGACTAGTTATGATGGTAAATTTGCATCAATAATAATAACAACAGAACTACCAGAAAATACAGTATTTGCAGTAACATATGATCAAGATTCAAATTCAAATTCAAATCCAACTTTCAATACAGGAACGACCAAAACGATAATATTATCAAGTGTAAATGTGGCGGAGGGGGGTTCAAGTATAACTATTCCTGCACTTATTAAAGACCAACAATATGCATTTAAAATATCATATGGAATTGATCAATCAACATATTCAGGGCTAAATACTTTAACAACTGCTTGTTTTATGGAAGGAACAAAAATATTGTGTAAAGTTAATAATAATACAGGACAATATTAAGTTATATTTATTTCTTCATCTGTTTGCGTATTATTTATGTGTATAAATACAATAAAATGTATGTTGTTATATATTTTTATTGTTTGATATATATATATATATATTAATATTATTTTATATTCAATAGAATAATATTTATTGATAACCAATTTAATAATTTCATTTTGGGTTCTATCAAATATAACGCAATTAATTTTATTTATTCTATTTACTAGCATCATTGATTATTTTTTTGAATTTATCTACTTTTATTAATTCATTGTTATCATAAATAAGTTTCATATCTTTATAATTATTATCAAATATCAGCAATTTATTGATTCGTACCCCATTACATATTTCAATATTGTGGGTAACTATACATTTTTTATATAGTTTGAATAATGTATGTCTAATATTTTTTACATTTTCTTTTATTATTGCTTTATCAATATTTGGCATTCTTGGTGCTGTCGCATTATTATCATCCATAAATTGTTTTATACTATTTTTAAATCTTTGTTTATTTCTTTTTATAAGATTTTTAACAGATACCAAAGAATAAGCAATAATAATATCATAATTTATGGGTATCCAATTTCTTGATAATATCCATTTTGGAATGTTTTTTCCTGTTGTTTCTAAAATAATATTTTTTTTATTTTTTATATATTTTTTAATTTTATCATCATTTACTTTATCATAATCATATTTTTGTCTAACATCGAAATATGCTTTCTCAAATAATTCTAATTCACTATTATCTTTTAGTAATTCTTTTATTTTATTTTTATATTCATCATTATTCTCAATCAAATCATCAACAAGACACATTTTATAATTTTTATCAAGATTTAATATTTCTATTGTTTTATTTATAAGTCTTGTTTTACCAGACCCAGAGTGTCCTACTGTTATAATAATATACATAATATTTATACATATTTTTTTGTGTATAATCAAGTTATAAAATTAATAATAATATTTTTCATAAATATTATTATTCAATGAAAAGAAAAACAAATAAATCATTGTATGAGGATAAGCATCCGCAATCTTCAACAAAAGGCACAGGTTATAAAGACAAGCAAAAAGCATTAGATACTTTAGAAATAATAAAAAATAGGGATTTAATATACCAAAAACAAGTTGTAAATACAATGTATAATCGAGCCAAATATCATCCTAATCAAACACAAAATATGAAAGAAGCAATGAAAATATTTAAGACTTGGTTAAAAAAACATAGTTAATTTTTTATACAATCTTTGTATGGAGCGCAACTTGATTTCATACTAAAACCTTTTATTGTTTTACTTAAACATTGTTTTTTAGAAAATTTTCTTTTTTTAATGTCAAATTCTTTATTGTCTGATTTTCTAATACATTTTTTATCTTTTTTAGTAGTTTTACAACAATTTTTTTAGAACTTCTATTCATTTAATATATATATGAAATCATAAAATCTTTGGAAATTATAATAAACTTACTTGATAATTAACAAAAAGATTTTTTTATTATTATACACCCAATATTATTTATTCATTATAAAAATATATTCCCTATACCTATAATATTATAATGCTACAACAAACTCATCGTCAATCAACAACAAAATATTTACAAAATAAGAAACTTTATATTAAATTAATTGGGGGCACAAAATGTAGTAAGTGCCAAAAAGACATTGGCGGAGAAGTTGAACCTGATATATTTCCTTCAGCGGTTCCTCCCGCAAGATTGCCTGATGTAAATCCACATATAGATTTATGTACTTGCGATACATTAACATCTCCAACAAAACTAGACTTTATTTTCAACAAAAAAACATCTATAATAGGGGGTAGCGCTCCTAATATCTTAGCAAGAATTAGCGGTGTTAAGAATGGAGATAGTATAGTTTCAGTTGATGGTAAAGAGACATATATATTTAAAAATAACGCTAGAATATTTCCAGCAATAATAAAAGAAATATTTTATTTAGCATACGGCGCGAGTTCAGTAGTATTTGTTATAAAAAAAGACCAAACCTCATACATATTGAAATTAAATAGTGATAATATGAATGATATATATATTAAAAAATATAAACGTGATTGTGTATTGTTGCCAGATAATGTGCCAAAAATATATTATTATGGAGATATTTTGATAAATACAGTTGAACCATATAGAAGTAAGATTGAAGATTTACCATATACGAAAGATAAAGAATGGGATGTTGTTAAAAGTCAATTTAAGTTGCCTCCTGAAAATAAAGATAATTATTATATGGTGTATCAACACGTAATAATGAAAAAATATAACACAGATTTTAGTCTTCTTAATACTCTTGAAAAGAAATTTATTTTTTGTATATCTTTATTAAATGCTCTCCAGGTGCTTTATAATAATAGGATGATACACAATGATCTGAAAACTGAAAATGTGGGTTTTGATGAAGAATTTAATTGTATTTTCATTGATCACGATAAAAATACTTTTTTTGACATACACAAAAATGCTGAACCACCTAACGAGAAACACAAATTATGGAGGATTATAATTTTAAGTTCTTATTTTCCATTATATTTATTATCTTATCAATTACGCTCTAGCACAGAACCAACAAATATATACTTCAAAACGTATGGTCAAGTTTTTTCCACACTAAAATTTTACACGATTGGATTAATTGGCATACTTCTTAGTGTATTTGGCATCAATATAGATAAACGCACAGAACTTATGAATATATTTAAATATAATAATTTTTCGTATAATGAGGATGAATTAGAACAATTAATTGAGATTAATTGTAGGTATATTGATGACACAATTATAGAGAAAAAAAATGATGATACATTTACATTACGAGATGCAATCTATAGTATTATTAGGAGTATGATGAGTACAAAGATTGCCTCTATACCTGAACCAGGAGTTTTGTGCAATAAATTTAAATCTTGCTTAGCCTTTATCAGAACTCAATCATCACAAGCATCACAAGCATCACAAGCATCACAAGCATCACAAGCACCAACACCAGCACCAACACCAACACCAGCACCAACACCAACACCAACACCCGCATCCGCACAAGCACTACAAACATTACCCCAAATATCAGCACAAACACAAGTGCGAACAGCAAGTGAAGCACACTTAGACCCCACAATTTCCACTGCTAAAAGAGCAAAACAAGAATAAATCAAACATAATTTAATAACTCACCCAAACAACATATAACCCCAAATTATTTTATATCAATGCTAAATATATGTCAAATATTAACGAAATCCAAATTCAGCAATATATGGGTGCTGACTTAGCAAAAAAAGACATAAGAAAATTTAGAGACATAATATATAAAAATTTTGAACATATTGCTGATATAGAAGAATTAAATCACACAGCATATGAAATTTTTAGGTTGCTAATATCATCATTATCAATAGTATTCCTTGCGATTTATAACAAAAAAATAATTGGTTATATTGTTGCTGAAATTAATGAAATAGATAGCAAAAGATTATTACATATTGCTTATTTATATGTAGTTCCAACTTATAGAAAAAATGGGGTTGGAACTTATTTATTAAATAGAATTACACAATCTGGAATTGAATATAATGCTGATGCGATATCATTAACATTTGATACATATAATAAAAAATTAGAGAATTTTTATTTTTCTAATTATTTTAATTATGACCCTAATTTTAGAAGCAAACAAAGATATGATATGATGTTTAAAAAACTAAAATAAAATTGAAATTTATTCTTTGTATAACTCATAGTAATATGTAATAAAACATTATGAACGATTTAACTGAACTACTAACAAAATGCTCTTTGAATAATGATTATGAGCATTCAAATAAATTGATAGAAATATGTAAATCTTTTGAAAATAAAAAAATAGAATTATTTGCTAAATTTTTAGATGAAATTATCCCAATATATGATGCTAATATTGTTGGAAATATATTCGAGGATGTATTTTTTCCAATAATAAAAAAACATCTAGATGATTTTGAACGCGGACCCAAGCAAGCATCGCCAGATTATTATGGTTCTAATAAAAAATTTGAATTTGAATTGAAAGCATTTACA
>Ga0214921_10009800_pt1 | contig 12012 bp, 15 predicted proteins | sample LL1505_MetaG_FD_177992 | JGI IMG/M metagenome (GOLD analysis project Ga0214921, IMG submission 177992) | Freshwater microbial communities from Lake Lanier, Atlanta, Georgia, United States - LL-1505 | ecosystem: Environmental > Aquatic > Freshwater > Lake | place: USA: Georgia | collected... | reverse complement strand
TATATTTGTCGGAGGATGTATTCTACATCCCAGTTTTTCTTAAATCCCATGCTGCTATATTAGCATGGGATCCAATGTATGTCAATAGTTTATGATTATGTGATTGCTCGAACTACGTCGTTAGGACGTTCGTCGGCAATGACCATGATAGCCTCGTTATCTACCATGCGAACTTCGAGGTCTTCTCCGGCCTCTGTTTCTACTCGTACTGTTCTGGTCCAACGGCCATGTTCTACAAGAATCCAATCGCCAATTTTGACTTGAGTTTGTTCTGGACCCTTGGCCCACACACGACCCCACCGTGGGTGGATGCCCTGTGTTTTCCCGTCGTCCTTCAATACCACAATACCGGAACCGGTGCGTTGTTCTCCAAATTCCATATCGGAGACAAAAACTTTATCGCGTAATGGTTTAATTGTGCCTGTAATTTTCATTTATACCTCTGGTTGATTTTTTCTGGTGTTAGTAGTTGGTGTTTCTTGTTTAGGTGGTTTTGCCTGAGGTGCTTCTGCAACCGGATTTGCTGCTGCTCTATTTGGTGGAGATTTAGGAACGTGTTCATAATATTCCCCAACAATTTCCTCTCTTTTACGAATAATTCTGCCACCTGGCCCTAGTTCGTCACCGCGAGCATTGACCTTCATGTTGCCAATGGCTGGACTAAGTTCTTGTTGACGCATTAGTTTTTCAAGGTCAATTTCTCTGCCTTGCATGGTTCTGTATGTCATCATGTTCTCCTTATTTTAAGAATTCATTGATATCTAAATTGTATTTAATGCTATTGATACGATGGACGCCTAAAAGATATAAGCAATAACTGGATACGCTAGATCCTCGTCCTACACCCCATACAATATTGTGTTCTTTCATAACATCAACAAGGTACCTAAGATAGCATAGTAAATCAATCATATCATGTTTAACAAACAATTCTAATTCTTCAATTACTCTGTTTTTTTCTATTTCTGTACTGCATTGTTCTAGCAACCAGGTTGCAATATCAAAACTGGTTGGCTTATAACCTTCAGGCATGAACCAATTATCTTGCAGGTTGGTATCAAATTGATCTAAGGTAATATTTAGATTTGGTAATTTTTTTAGATTTGTTATTGTGTCTGCATTGACTTTTCTAGCATTATTGAATTGATCTATAGCCGTATTATCTTCTAAGAAAACACCATCTAGGTTTGATTCAGAGTTATAGAGCAGTGCAAATGCTTCTTCTTGGGTTATTTCAACTCTGCCGTACTCATCAATTTTCACTCAATCCGCCCTGTATAATCTTAGGAGTAAATTTTGGTCTATCACGGAAATTTAGATCTTCCCAAGATGTTGTATCACCTGACCCAGTGTCAATCGAATCTTGGTTCCACCATAGATCGCCGTCAAGTTCAAGATTAGAAGAATTTAGCTCCATTATGGTATATTCTACACGATCTCCTATAAGGCTGTCAAGACTGAGATATCCAATATCAAAATATTTTTCTGCAATAGCACTGAGTTTGTTATATAGTATGGCAGCAATAAAATAGTCGTATGGTTCGCAAGGTAATAATATTATATTGGTATCTAAGTTTACTGTTAGTTCTGTTAGTGGATTGGATTGATTGATAAACAATCCATTATTCAAATAATTATTAATAAAGTATTTGACTTTTTTAAGTCCTAGATTAACATCGGTAGATTCTGAGTGGTTGGGTTCTACACCTATTCTAATGGAGTAATTATTAGGAAGGATTATTTTTTCTGTAATGATAGTACAGACGATTTCGGTTGGCCAAGAAAAACTTTCAATATGACTAGTCAACATTTATTAAATCATCTAAATCTTTATTTTGTTTCTTCATGGTCGATGCCATGGCGGCCTGATTTCTTTTTGCCTGTTCTTCTTTGTACATTTCCAATATGATCATAATTTGTTGACAAACCCCACCTTGCCCCATTCTAGCGGCCGTGTGATATTTTTTGGTAAGGTCAAGTATTTTATTTTCTAATTCTTGATCTTTGATCTTGGCTGGGTTATCTAATAATGGATGAAACATAATTTATATCGTTAACCGCCACTACCGCCACCGTAGTCAAAGGGAGGTGGAGTATACCCACATAATTCGCTGTTTGCCTGTTCGTTAGTTAATATATACCCACCAATACCATCGGCAACCACAGTGTAGAGACTGTATTGATTTCCATCAAATGTACCAGCCGGTGTTCCGCAATAACTGTTATTTAAGACCGAACTGGCTGGAGGAATTATGTTTATATACGGACCTGAGCACAACAATGATGCAGGACTACGCTCTTCAGTTTTATAAATCTCTACGCGACTAATAAGTGAAGTATTGCCCATATTCAGGAACGAACTGGTACTAACTGCAATGGTAAAGGTCGCAGTAGATGAACTATTAACAACATTCACAGTACCGTAACTGTTGTGTGTAATACCATCGGAGAAGGTAGTTGTGGCTGTAAAATTACCACTTACAACAAATATATTATCACTGGTAGGAATTCGCCCCTTGGTAGTTTTAACGGAATAGTATAGAGTACCAGTTGTTAGATTTGTTGCCGTTACGCTGTATCTTACTGCACCCCCGGCATATATTGAATATGGTTGTGTTCCAGATGGAGCCGTAAATGCAGATCCTGTGGAAGTTGATATTGCAGTAAGTGAAATTGATGCACTAATAGGATATAGATCCTCAGGTGGCCAATCTCCCCATGTTACTGTAATTGGGTTTATCTGTTGCAAATTCAGTTGCCAATAATGTGTGCTTATTCGAGGATCTGCCTGCGGATCAACAGTCATTAATTGTACAACATAGTTATTTGATGTTGATGGTTGTTGTTCGATAACAGTCGATCCACCGGCTATTACTGGGTTCTCAGAAAGATATGCTCGCACATCGCCTTGAATGTATGGAATTGGTATTGTGGAAATACTTATAGTTCCTGTGAGATAATTCCAATCACCATGGGGTCCTCCAGGATCTGGAACAGGAGCAACTGTTTCATGGAAGTCTATGTTATCTTGATAATAATAAATGTTTGCAGCACCTAAATCGCTCATCAATTGCGTGGTATTGCCTAAACTGGATGTGGATATCACATTGGTGCCGGTAACCATACCAATTCGTTGGTATAGCCATGTGTCAAGATCGCCGCTCCATTTTGCCACAACCTTATCAAATGCTTTTGCAGCAACTGGTCCGAAACTGCTTATTTGTCCATAGTCACCAATACTGTAATTGATAATTTCTCCTGGCTTTACTGATATTGTTTGTTCAGTGACATAGGTTGATGAAGTAAGATCGGGATATCTAACCCGTAATTCGTATATGTCTTCTGGTACAACAAATATTCCACCTAATGTTGGGGTACTGAAAGTGACAGTTCCAGTAGAAGAAGCATATCCTAATTTCCAGGTGCCGTTGTCTTTGATCCAGGCAGATTTAACTAATTTCCATTGCCCGTTATCTTTGACATATATAGATTTAGGATGGATCCATTGTCCGTTTTCTTTAACGTAAATGGTAGACATGGTTAGTACTTATACCAAATATCTCCATCCTCACCTACCGAGGTTGATGGGCTGGTATTTTCTATCCATCTTTTTCCGTAACCATTATATCCACGGGCAGGTCCAATAACTACATCACCAGTAGCATTGGTAGCGGTAGTCCCTGTGCTGGCAGTAATACTGAGAACGCCGGTATTTGTCATTACCACATAACCAGTTGATGAACTGATACTGAGTCCCGATCCAGTTGTTATAGAGTTAACTAGAATATTACTGATAACAAATGTATTGGTGGTGCTGGTAGTATTGGTTGTTGTGGTAGCAGCCGTGAATATTATTTGGAAGGTATTTGTGGTAGCATAGATACTGCCCACAATATTGGTGTTGGTGCTGGAAGTAGTCAGTGTAACCACAGTTGGTTGATGACTAAAAATTGGATTGGTAAATGTAACAGGAACCAATCCAATACCAACAGTAAATGGTGGAGTAACTGTAACTGTTGAAGTACCAATCGCGGAAACCACAAATAGTCTGTTGGAATTTGTAAAGGAGACTGTGGCCCCAAGTTCAATTCCATCTACAGATGATACACCAAATTCAGTTGCAGTTCCGTCGTGTGGGCTGTCCACCGTGGCCGATGTTATATAGGTAGTAATCTGATTAGGAACTAACGCAAGGTTACCCCATTGCACACCATCCGTGACCACCGTAGCCCCAACCGTTCCAGTGTATACGCCCTCGGTAAAATTGTTATTTCCGATGGTTAAATCTTCAGTGATAATGTTTGTAAAGGTAGAATATATACCTCTAAAACTAACACTATCAATGGATTGATTTGTCCAAGTTCCGTTAACATTTTGACTGAGTTTTTTAATGTAGATTTTAGGTGGAACAATAGATGAATCATTCCAAATTTCAAATACGTGTGTAAATCCTTGATCTATTGGAAATGCAGTATCTACAAAATCTTTGTTGGCTCCGAGATCTATGGGTCCAAGATTCACCACAGTTCCTGTGGTTGCTGCAAATTTTAGTGTAGTAGCTGCTGTAGAAGCAGTGGTCACCGAAACTACCATAGAGCCAGATTTTAAATCTACACCAGCATCGCCAATTCCTGGCATATTAACAATGTTTATTGTATGATTGCCATCGTCTAAAACTATGGAATGAAATTGTCCCTGACGATAATCGATATCAGTTGATCCGCCGTTATAAGATACAACAGGAACGCTAGGATTAACAATGGTAGCATTAATTAATGCATTGCTGCTAAAGTCATTATCTTCGGTAAGTTTGGCGGTGGTCAATTGGAGATTAGAAATCTCGTTACTGGTAGCAGTGAAGGCATACTTAATAGCTTGGAAATTGTCTCTAAATCCTTGGCTATTATTATCTGCCCCTGCAACAGGGAACCCGGAATTAAAACTGTATTTGTAGTTGGTTACGGTACTGGTCATTATATAATATTTATTACATCATTAACTGGGTATTAAATTAATTTTTTATAAAGAATTACCGAGTTTATTTTCTAAAATTTTTAATCTTTCGTCCAATGCTTTAATAGCCTCAACTAATAATGGGATTAATTTTTCATATTGAATGGTTAGATAGTTTTCCCCAGATTTGCTATTTCCTTGAGAATCTTGATCAAACGGTGCAGGTCGTATAGCCTCAGGTAACACCGCTTTAACTTCGTCGGCAAACAACCCTACTACAAATGTATTGGTGCTATACCCATACTGTGCTGCTAATTCATTAGCTCTATATCTTATTCCATTCAATGAAAGAATTTTATTTATAGCGTCTGTTAGTACAGTGACATCAGTTTTTAATCTGCGATCTGAGTAGTAGGCTGTAATTTCATGCGTGGCAAGTATCTCACCAGTTACACCACTTGCTGTGGTTCCTACACCAAGACTTCTAAATCGAACTGAGCTTGTGGTGTATAGGTCCTGATCGGTTCTGTCAGTAGCACCTTGAATACCTTGGATACCTTGAATACCCTGTACACCTTGAATACCCTGTATTCCTTGAATACCCTGAACACCTTGCACACCGGATGAAAATAAAGAACCATTCTGATAAATGTTACCATTAAAATATATGTTTCCACCAATACCAATTCCGCCGGTAACAGTTAAATCACCGGTAGTGGTGCTGGAACTGTTGACTCCGCCAACAAGTTTTATACCGCCTGTTTTAAATGTGCCATAACTGGTTCCAGTGAATACACCCCCGCTTTCATCACCGTTGCTGTACCATTCTAAATATCCACTATCATTGGCTAATCCTAAGAAAGCATTTTTGTCTGATGTTTTATAATAGTGATAGATAATTCCAATATCTTTACCATCATCGGCAACCCATGTATGAACCGTTCCACTACTGCCTACAGGAACGTGTAGGTTAATTAAATTATCTGTGATTACTGTGTTAGTGGAATATACATTGGTTGCCGTTCCGTTAAAGGTTACATTACCTTGAAATACTGTGGATCCTGCAACATTTAATTGTCCACCAAGGTATAGGCTTCCACCAACTCCTACTCCGCCAGTTACCACCAAATCACCGGTGGTAGTAGAGGTTGCATCAGTTGAACTAGTTAGCGTAATTTTAGGAGCAGAAAGTACCCCAGTTGATGATTTATAGGTTAAGTCACCATTGACTTTAAGACTATTATAAGATCCGGATCCAATTGCCAATGTAGGGTAATATATTGTAGGATCAGCACTTAGAGAGGCTGTATATATTTTATCTGCTTGTCCGGCGGTTGCTGGTACAATAGTAGAACTATTAACCCATGATGCTGTTGTTCCGTTACTTTGTAATAGATATCCTGCTGGTCCGATTGCGATAAACGAAGTAACACTGGTTCCGGCTTGAATAAGGATGCTGCCAGTGGTACCTCCGGCAACATTATTAGGAGTGTCTAACCCCTGTACGCCCTGAATCCCTTGTACACCTTGGATACCCTGAACACCTTGAATTCCCTGTATACCACGAGTTCCCTGTACACCTTGGATGCCTTGAACGCCCTGTACACCTTGTGTTCCCTGTACACCTTGTGTTCCCTGTACACCTTGTGTTCCCTGTACACCTTGTGTTCCCTGTACACCTTGGATGCCCTGGACTCCTTGTGTTCCCTGGACTCCTTGAGTACCTTGAGTTCCTTGGGCGCCGGTTGCCCCTTGTGTTCCTAACAGTGACGCCGCTTGATTAACGGTAATATACTGATTTACCGCAGAATCTTGAACGATGAATTTAGTTTCACCCGGTGTAGGATTAGTTAGATGCGGTAATGTGATTAAATCAGGTCTAGTAGTCATGACTATGTGGAAATACCTCGTTGTTGGAACATTAGGTATTTAGCAGAAGTGCTATCTTTACTTTTTTGCACAATAAGACGATCAATTTCAAAATTTATCAATTTGAAATCAAACCCGCTGAGATTTATTCTGCTGATTATTTTTTTACCCTGTCCAGGAAGAGCATAGCATAATGGTATAACAGCAAGATAATATGGTTGGAGATAACTGCCATCTTGTGGAGTTTGCATATATTTAGGAGTACTATCTTCGTTAATACCAATATCACTACCATTGGAAAGAGTCAATGATCTTAATTGAAATCTTTGATTATCAAAACTGGCAGGATGCCATGTTCCATTTGATGTAAAGACAAAATCAGCTCCTTTTTGATCATCGACTGCATCTACATACACCACTTCATATATTACAGTTCCAGTGCTGTCTTTTGCAATAGCAGTTTTTATGTCACCAAAATAGATTCTTTTCTTATAAAAACTATTTGCTAATGCCTCGGCATATTTTGATAGGTTGACTCTTTCAATGCCAAATTCCAATACCATCTTGATATTATTTTGTACACCAAAATTAGAATCTTGATATCTATAAATTAATTTGGGATCAAATGTAAATGTATTACTAATAAAATCTTGATAATATGATCTTTTTTCACGAGTTAAAAACGGCTTGTAATATATTTCTGTGTATTGTGTGCTGGTAGTTTCTACGGATTCTAATGTAAATTCCCGTTCAATCGCGCTGAGTTTATATACATCACTAGCTTGAGCTGTAAAAGTGTATGTTCCTGTACTACCATAATCAACTGTTCCGGAAATGCTGCCATCTATAGATAAGGATAATCCAGATGGTAATTCTCCGTCAATTAATGAATATTTTATAACATAATCGGAATTTAATTGTTTTGCTACAACGCTTAATTCGCTCACAAGACCGGTTTCTATTGTGCCAAGTGTTGAGCTGGTAACCCATTCAATTGTGCTTTCTACTTCACCTATAACTGATAACGTATATGAATTGGTAAAAACTGCCACTGCACCTGTTATTTTTGATGTCCGTGTGTTTTGTATATCAAACGTGTAATCACGTTGGTACGCAGGTTGATAGGGTAAGTATCCGTATATGTACCCGGTTGATGTGCTCAGTGTTAACCCACTGGGTATGGTTCCGGTGGTTAGTGTATAGACTACTGTTTGGAATGTGTCAGTTGATACAATTACAGGAATATCTACATTGTTATTGGCTCTAACTGTACCAAGATCTATTGATGACATTTTTAAGATATACCTTTTTACAGAGGTATTTATCTAAAAATATCATAGTAATTAATGCAGTGTTCTGTTGCCTAACTCATTAAATGAATCAATTCCAAATACACTTAATATGGCCTGTATTTCTTGGGGTGGATCGTCCATTAAGTGTTCTGGATACATTACGCTTTTTAAACTACCATCTGGACCTATGATAAATCCAAAATCATCGTGATGCATTTCGTCTTCATCTTCTTGATATTCTTCTATTTCTACTGTGGCTAAGTTATTGGACATTGTATTACTCCGGTTAAGTATTGTCTAGATTAATTCTATCGTTTATGACCGACCAATCAATTGCCCTCCATATGTTGTATGATATTTATTGAGTTTCTCTAGGCCAAGCAGACATCTTTCCATTCTTGATTAATCTAGATATTACAGAATTAAGATGTCTTTGTTTATTTTTTTCTGGAGTTAGAGCAAAAATACCTGTTTTATTTTCTTTGGCATATTGCCCGCCTTTCTTCCCACCAATTTTTCCTGCCGACGAAGCATGTCCTGCCTTAAATCCTAGTCCTAAATCCGATGCTTTCTTACCACCTGCTGATGCTATTTTAACTTTTTCTTCTTTAGATAATGAATGTATTCCTAGTTTTTCTTCAAAACATTTTTTGCCAGATTTTTTGCCATTATCCGACCTCATCTTTTGTGCTAACTCTGGATTATTTTTAGCCCAAACCGTTAATCCTACTCCGTTATCTCTGTTTTGAATTGCAGATTTTTTACCATTTTCTTTTGCCATTTTTTCCCAATCATCGGGTTTAATTTTCATTCTACGACCAATTAAATAGGCGGCGTAATATTCTTTTTGTGACTTATGGATATTGTAGTGTTCTTCCAATGTAACTGGTTGTAAATTACTTGGATTATTATTTTCGTGATTTCCATCTATATGATGTATATCTATCCCAGGTAATAAACTACATTGATAATATTTTTGATAGAGTTTTCTATAATCTTTCATAGTGCTTGTATGCTCCCACCAATTATTTATGTAAGATTAAAGTTTTTCGTTAATTTTTTCCCAGTTAATGATTCTCCATATATTTTTTAGATAACTTTTTTTATCTTCGTGGTATTGAAGATTATAACTATGCTCCCACCAGTCTATTAACAATATAATATCTGATCGCATTTCGTGGTTAGCAATGGTTTTAATTTTACCATTGCGAGCAAGATAAACCCAACCACTGCCCTGTATTGCCATCGCAGTCTTTTCAAATTCTGCTTTCATATCATCAAAACTGCTGAACTTTTTATTGATGAATTCTAAACTGGTACCGGTGGGTTTATTACCTCCGGCAGGTGCTTTTAACTGTGGGAAAAATATGTTATGTAAGAACGCACCGGCTTGATTAAAACGATCATCACCTTCTCCACGATTGTATCTATCAACATAGCCTTTGGCTAGTTTGCCAAAATGATAGTTAATGGTTTCTTTACTCATTACAGGTGCTAGATCATCCCTACTATAGGGCAGTGGTTCTAATACCAGTCTTTCTCTTTTAGATTCAGTAAGTTCTATGAACCTTTTTAGGTCGCTTAATGATTTTTCCATATAAGTATTTATAGAGGTTAAATAAACTTACATTATTTGAAAAGGATTCAAAATGGAACTGATTATTGTTTTAGCAATTGTAGGCATCATTGTAGCCTTCTTAGTTATGCAGAGAAGAAAAGATTCAACAGGAGAATCTCAACAGACTAAAGACTGGTCAACTGAGACTGTTGAACCTGCTGCTCCATACAAAGTGGAAACACCTGCACCTCAAGTCGAAGAGGTCGCTGTTGTTGCAACGCCAGTTAAGGAAGTAATCCCTGAGGCAGTTGTTGAAGTACCTGAGGTTGTAGTTGAAGAAGCGCCTGCCAAAAAGCCTCGCAAGGCTCGTGTAGCCAAGCCTAAAGCAGCGGTGGAAAAGGTAGTTGAGACAACTACAAAAGGTTCAAAAAGAACTCGTTCAAAGAAGGTCTAATTCTTGGGCATACTTGGCCAGTTCAAAACTGGCCAAGTCTTTTGCCTTTGATTCGCACATAATATCAAATTGTGCCAGGAATCTCAATGCCCAATGATTGGTTGCATGATTCCAGAAATAATCGCTATGAGCGCGAAGTTTCTGCTTTTTATATCCCTTCTTAAGAAGTGACTCCATAAATGGAGCGCCACCAGGGTCATGGCCTACCAGTAGATCCTCGCGGCTGACACTATAATGCAGAGTGGGGCGCACACCACGCCAACTTTCCACGACACGTTGGACACGCGGATCAGCAGGGATAATGTATTCACCCTCCCTAACCCAATGATGATGAATGTCAAGCACAATAGGCACGAGATCAGATAAAGATAAGCAATCATCTAGCCCCCAGGCGTTTTCTTCGTTTTCGATAGTGAGACAATTACGGGCTTCCGGTGAGAGTCTACCATAGGCACTGCGAATACCCTCGGGACCGGCTCTACCGGCGATGTGGACGTTGATCTTGAAATCTTGAAATTTCTTGCCGTATCCCATCCAACGGGCCATATCCGCATGGTATTCAAACTCCTCTATCGACCGATTGACAATATCAGGGTCAGTGGAAGCAAGAACAACAAACTGACCAGGATGAAAGCTAAGACGTACATTGTGTTCACGAGCACTATTGCCAACAGCACCAAGAATGCTGCTGCAACGTTCCCTAACATCACTGCGCTGACAAAAATACCGCCAAGTGGGTTCAGTATACATAGGAAGCATATCACTGCCAATACGCACCATCCGAAGGTTCTCATTTAATGCTCCTATGTAATCAACTAGCCGTTGTGTTGTTGCCAGATTATGATTTACTATCTCCCACAATCGCTCTTCGGCAACATCACGCTTCTGCCTATTTAGCCATGCTACAGTGGTGCTCTTAAAGTTGAGTTCAGGAACAGCCACAATACGTCCTTTAGAGTCGATTGTGGATGGCTTACATGCGAAACCAATTCTTTTGATCACAGTTTACCTTTTTATTAACAGATTTGAATTGCTACTTTTTGATGTCTACTTACATAACCGATGTATTTGTACTTAACATTATACGTGGTTACATGTTCTTGCCAAGCCTTAAATTCATCTAATTGCCATCCTGGATAATTAATATACTCATCAAAAATAATCACAGTACCAGGAACAATTTGATTTTTAAGTTCATTTAAAATTGTCACAGTGCTTGAATATAGGTCACAGTCAATGTGTAATAGTGCAATTGGCTCCTGATGATTCTTAGCAAATTTTGGTAATGTTTGATCGAACCATCCCACATGCAGTTCACAATTTTTACGAACTCGCGGCAGATTATTTCTAGCAAAAAACCCTTTTTTCATACGACTTGTCCAATCTTCGGGCAAGCCTTGAAATCCGTCAAATCCATGGATAGTTTTGTGTGGTAACCAATAGGCAAATTGGTTTAATGTTCGACCGGTTGCCACACCAAACTCTAAAATCTGTCCATTTGATAATAACCGTTGATTCAATTGAGTAGTTGCGACCCATTTGTGTAGATCATAATCAACTTTAAAATTAGAAACGGCTCGCATATGTTCTAATATGTAGCGAGCCGATTCTTCGCTGGCTAGTCTTATAGAGGTAAAATCGGTGTCAATGACATCGGTGTACATTCCTAGTAACTTTTGTTGTTGTCTACTAGGTTGTGGATACCGCAGCCATTCTTGAATTTGATCAATTGATCTATGCAGATTTATCATTTTTTACTTTTGACAAAGACCATGATCCATCTTCGTTATCATGCCATTCTAGAGTATCGCCATCAAACCATCCTTGCATAACCAGCATGTCTGCAGGCAATGGCAAAATTAGTTCTCCAGTTTCTGGATCTTCTT